>Ga0255751_10000276_pt1 | contig 47760 bp, 60 predicted proteins | sample 071ome_20_FD_179951 | JGI IMG/M metagenome (GOLD analysis project Ga0255751, IMG submission 179951) | Coastal salt marsh microbial communities from the Groves Creek Marsh, Skidaway Island, Georgia - 071412BT metaG (version 2) | ecosystem: Environmental > Aquatic > Marine > Intertidal zone >... | reverse complement strand
CGATTTGTTTCGACTATGTTTCTATTATCGACATGTGAGGAAGTAATGTAAATACCAATCGGGAAAAAACTTCCTCATTTTGAAAAATTTTTCGGCACGCATTTTACACTACTATATTAGTATCATTTTAGGTGCTCGAATGCGAATCCTTCCTCGGGCGATTCTTTTATCTCTCCAGCCGACGCTTCAGACCAGTTCTTCGAGCTGATCCCATAAGAACATCGGACAGGAACTCGCATCTCGATTTCAGGATTGGACATGTGCCATACAAGGTCGCGTCTTGTGCGAGGATCCTCGAACACTTCCTCTGGACCTGTAAGACAAAGTTCATCGTGCACTTGAGCCATGTAACGAATAGGAGTTCCTTTAAGCTTACGTCTTAAGGTAACGATTCGTTCCTTCATAAGGTCAGCAGCAGTTGATTGGTTCAATGTATTGAAAGCGATGTGAGCACGATCCGCCGGCAAGTGTCTATGACGTCCAAGCAAGTTCTTAACGTAGCCTCGAGCCTCAGCAACCTTTGCAGCCTTACGACTTACACGCTTAAGCTCAGGAACCATTTCATGATACCCATCGTACACAGACTTTGCTTTTCGATTTCTTAGGTACTTGTAGATCTTATCGACTTGATCCTCGGACGATGCTTTCTCTTTTGCGATCTCAAGCAAGTGACCGACAAGATCCAAGTTAGATGACAAGGCCTCTTCGACCAAAGCGCGTCCACCACCGAAACCCATAAGGAAGTTCATCGTCTTAGCCGGCTTACGCTTAATGCCACAAAGCTGAGCGACAAGTTGATGGTAGTCTGTCCATGGGTCTGTGTTGTATGCTGCAACGATCGCTGGGTTGTTTGTGTAATGCGCAATCGTTCGGAATTCGATTTGCGAATCGTCAATCGAAAAGAAAGCGCATCCTTCACGAGGAATGATCAATGACTTAGCTAACTTGTTAAGCTGCTGTGAGTTGGGTTTCTTACATGACATACGACCTGTACGCACAGCTTGATTGTAACTTGGATGTAAGATTCCATCAACGTGCAGTTCTTGATACGGCTTAACGAAAAAGCTAACGAAGGTCGATAGTGATCGGTACTGCAACATTGTCTTGACCAGTTCAACCGGAGCGTCGGCATGGGTCAAGTACAGCTTAAGAGTGTCTTTATCGAATGAAGGGTTGTTGTCCTCCGTCCATCCTAGGACAGGTAAACCGTATTGATTGCAAAGGATGTCATAGCAGTCAGCTGAGTTGTCAGCCCTGAACATTTGGCCCGTGATGTCATACATCTTTTCATCGAGCTCCAACATCTTGTTCATGCAATTGATCTCTTGGGCCTTAAGCATGTTTGGGTCGACGCGCATTCCTTCACGTTCCATTTCAAACAAGGCCATCGTCAATTCTATTTCAGTGTTTGAGACTCGCCGGCATTCCTCGGGCATTCGGGACTCGATGTACTTGTCCAACCTCCTTGCAGTAATCACGTCTTGGCCAGCGTAAGGTGCCATGATGTCAGGCGGTATCGCTCCATAATCTTTGTTATTATGCAAGTACGGTTTCATAGCATCTTCATACTCACTAATATCATGCCTGAGCCAATGCTTACTGAGCGCGTCGATAGAATACCCGCCCTTAAACTGGCGGTCACTATCGATGATTTTAGCCTGAGTCATCGTGTCCTTAAGTATGTAGTCGGGGTCGACCAATACTCCTAAGGCATTAGCACTTACGTGGCAGTCGTATTTCACGTTGTGGTTCGTCCACTGCTTTGATTGGTCAACAACATCGAACCACCAGTCAATGAACGCGTCACGATCAATGTTTGGCCCGTTGTGGTGACCAACTGGAATGTACCACGCTTGCTTGTGATCATCCACAGTTATGCCCAGGCCGGCAACGTCACAGTTGTGCCAAGGGTTTACCGATTTCTCAGTCTTACTGCCGGACGTTGTTTCAAAGTCAGCGAAGATCGTATGAGCGCCGGCTAGTGCCGGCAACTCATCGACGCGTTCAACCATCTTAACACCATTATCAAAAGTCAGCATATGTTGAACATCTCCTCTTGTCGTTCAAGGTAAGCATCAAGTATGATTTGAGCTTGACGATCAGTAACGTAAGGCATGTCCTCATTCAACTTGATAAAGAAGTCATATTGAATGTCATACCGATCAAACGTATTCTCGATGTCGAAGTAAGCAGAGTTAACTGCAAGACATTGACCTACGTCATACATTTCCTTTCGTTCCTTGTATCTCTCCTTGAGCATTGCAGGATCCTCAAAGCAAATGACAACAGTCATCATGCCTTTAAGCGTAAGCATTGCGTCAATGAATCGATACAAGTTCGGCGTGATAGGCGTCTGTCCTCGACATACAGTGCCATACACTAACTCGCTCATGTGGAATCGATCTTGCACGAAGTAATGACCACTGTGAATGTCATAGTCGTGAAAGTAATCGAAGTGAGGTGGCAGCAACCCGAAGTGTCGATACATATGTCGAGGCAACGCTTCTAGAAACTTGCCGGCCAATGTTGTCTTCCCCACTAAGTCTGGTCCTTCAATAATCAGCATCTCTTCCATGCCTCCGATCTGTAAACAGGTTTAACATCGTAAAGTTTATGACGACATGCTTGAAGCATATCACAAAAGAATGGGAAGGCGTTTATGTAATCGTGGTCGAGCATATAGTCTTCCCGCTTGCATCTAAGAATCTCTTCTTTCGCAACCGCCGAACTGACTGTGTAAGTGTTTTCGTCCTTTCCAAGTAAATCAAGCCGGCGATGTTTGTAGTCTGTGCAACTCAAGGCCAACTTAGCCTTGTCGAAGTGCTTGTCATAAATGTGCATACTACCTACATTGTGAGTATAGGTTCCGAACTCCAAGTCGAGTGATCGTGCCATCAACTTTTGCAGAGTAGTGAAGCAAAACACATCATAAGGAAACCCAAGCCATATGTCGTTACTTCGCATATTCACGATCATATGCAACTTACCGTGACGGGCAATGAACTGCAAGGTTAGAGTACACGGCATATCTTTGACATCTAACTTGAAAGCATGAGGTAAGTCAGTAGGCCACCATAGGGATATGACAGCTTGACGACTATTGGGATGCTTACGAAGAATGTCTAAGACATAGCCTATCTGGTTGACCTTCGGGCAGGCTAAAGGATTAGCCATACGCCATCCGTAGGCCCCGTGTGCTATGTCATGCTCAGCAAAGTTTTGGTATGATGGAGCGTACTCCTTAATTCTTTTGATGTCACGCTCGCCGCTCATGTACCAAAGAAGCTCTGCTGAGGCATAACTTTTGCACAGGTCCCGAATAGGATTGCACAACCAGTTGTACTCAATGTCGATTAAGGTCGCACTGAACCCAAGCAGCTCACTCGTACCGCCGGCGCGACTTAACAAGTTCGTCCCACGGGATAATAGGCTTTCCAGTGTCTGGGTCCAGATTGAATCGATACTTGTGTGGCACTCCTCCGTATGGAAGAACGTCATGGCTTCTCCTTATAGTAGAGACATAGTTCGTTAGGTTGAAAACTTTCTCGTCCGCACCATGAACATCGTCGCCTTCCCATACACAATCACGATGATTATAGGATGACTCCCAGTCCTCATTGCCCCAATGATTGTCGAGGTAAAGGTCGACCTGTTCAGCAAGCCATTGGCCTACTGCTGGCACGACGCCTTTCGCAAGCTGAGCACCAGGGTTTCGACCGACAGGTATATTGTCGCCCCAGCCCATGGCGGCTGCTAGCTCGCGAACAGTAAAAGGACGGTGGTGCTCAGGGTGGATTTGCCGAATGCAACTACTCGACATAGTCGGGAATTGATTCAACCAGCTCGTGCGACTAATGCAGTGCAGTGAGAACGGCATATCACTTGTGCGTGCCATCCATACGAAACGGTAATGCTCAGGCAACGATGTCGGCGAATACTTCGCGAATCGATTTAAGCAATACCCGTTAGGTAGCAAAGGCACGACTTCCTTTTCATCCTCCGACAATTGACAGTACGCACCACCGTCGTAACCATCGCTTGTGTGGAAAGGATATTCATAAGCCTCCATATCTTTCATTTGATACAGCGGGTCATAAGTTGCCGGACGCCATGGGTAGAGATCGGGTGGAACGATGTTGAAGTTTGCATCCTTCTTATATGCCAAGAAGAAATACCGCTTGCGCATTTGAGGGCACCCAAAAGTACCAGCATTGATAAAAAGGTGAGCAATGCGATAACCATTAGGCACGCACCACTGATCACGCAAGTAATCCAGTAGCTCGCGACCAGTGGAGTATGCTTGTTGAACACTCTCCCAACAGATGACCGGGTAATCATTCTTAACTCCATATTCCATAAGTTCATGAATGTCCCGTGTTTGCTTCGCCCAAGCTCCGTGTGTCTCTTCAGAATAGCCTGAAGTAATACAACTGAAGCCTGTGCATCGTGGATTACCGAAAACCCAATCAGCTTCAATCTTAGGCCAATCCTTTGCATCAGAATTGACTGTGTTGACACCACAAACCTTTTCAGCAGTGTCTAACGCAAACCCGTGGGTCTCAAGGTGTGTGTCCACATTGTGAACCTTGTTAACACCAAGAGTGAAGCCTCCTGCGAACACGTGAACTCCTAAAGCCTTCTTCATAACTTACTCCTCTTCGTCACCCTGAGGAATCTCTCTCAAAACTCCGTCATGGGTCGGTCTGCTTTTGTGAATCTTGAGCACGCGCTCAAGGTCAGGCGCTACATACGTTTCACCTTTATCACGTACACGACCGGGATCGTCAGCAGCACGAGTCTTACTCATGTTGCTCTTATGCACCTCAGCAAAGGCCGAATCCATCGGCCAGTCATAAATCCTTGCAGTACCTGAGAGCACATACTGCAAATCGGTAGCTCCGTCAAGAGCTTCAACTTCGTCGCCATCAGCCAAGGCCATTAAGAACTCGCCTAACTCTTCAGCAAGCAAGTGGCCTCGACTAACACACATGTCCTCGTCGATGAATTCTTCGAGGTCAAGTCCAATGTCTCGGATTGCAACGCCCGCTTCATACAACCTTTCGTTTCTTGATATTGGGATATCAGCCTCACGAGGCAGGTTCATCTTTTTGTGAAAGGCGTCAACACATTGCATAATGTATTTAAGCATTAGAACTCCTCTTCAATAAAGTCAGGACGGTCCTGCAAGTTGCCATCCTCAAGTAATGACTTAAGCATCTTGATGAACGGGCCCGTCTTACGGTATGATCGACCTTCGCGCACTAGGCAGTGCTTACGAACGAAGAGCGATAATGTTCCTTGTGCCTCGGTCTTATCCCACCCACACCAATCTTGTATGTCTTGCATATCTATTTTATTGGTGTGAAGTAGTTGTGTTACGAAATCCTTAGGAAACGGCGAGGACTCTATGTGGCGCTTAACAACGTCTGGGTCTTTAAGTTGTTCGCTTATGTTGATTGCTTGAGTGAAATCACTATACCCAAAGACCTGTGATGAATACATTCGCTTAAGCATGTTGACAATGTACTCAACGTGTTCCTTCTTTACGATTAAGTTGAAGTCATCGTCGTGAGAGAATAAGCGGCCGGCAAGGGCAGCAGCAAGTCGAGCAATTTTATATCGACCTGAACCTCTATCGAAGATAGGTACAGCGTCCGAGAACATCCCTGATAACTCGGTGGCCCCAGCTAAAATAGAATCCTTTGCGGCAGGGTCGAAGTAGGCTCTATCTCGCGTCCAGGTCCATAGAATCAGGTCCCTGCATAGTTCGCTAGTATAGACATGTTCGACGTCTGGTCTCATAGCTTGCAGTTCATTCAACTTGCCCGTGTCAATTTCTTTTGCTGACACAAGGCCGAAGATATCGAATCGTCTTACGTCCTCAAGACCACCCACAAGTTCCTTGATCGCTTCGATGCCAAAGTTATATGTATGAAGTGGATGCTCACTCCTTGGGTTGCTTAATGCGATAAGTCGTGTACGTGCTGACGTCTTGCGTTTCTCGATCTTAGGAATCTCTGCAACTCCAGATGACCGCATGTCAGTCAACTTACCAATAACATCTGTGCTTGCGCCTTTAAGTTCCTCAAGTACAACTAAGCGCTTATCATGAGTAGGAATGACTCCCCACGTCACAAACCATTTACTTCCCATTTGCTGCAAGCCGCCAAGTAAACCCGCAACTGATGCATTCTTGCATTCAACCTTTTCGCCTAGTCCATAGTGTTTCATTAAGTGTTGGGTAGTGTCAGACTTGCCTTGTGAACTGTCACCTAAGATCAAAGACTCAACCCAACCTTTGATAGTGCGACCATCAAAGTCAAGAAACAGAGGGCTGTGATAAGTTAAGTCAACGATCTTATGCAAGTCGCGTCTTTGAAAGATCCTAGTGACATTTGCTTCAAGGTCATTATAGATCTCATCGAGCTTATCCTCAATCGATTGACCTTTCTTAGGTTGAAAGACCTTGAGCTTTTCAGGATTGGTAAGTTGATACGTGCTAAGCGCGTCCTGGGTTGTTTCATATCCACTTATAAGTAACGTCGCTTGTTGTGATTGAGGATGAGGCCACATGCGACCTATCATCTCGTAGGACTCATTAAGTTCCAACCCGGGACCAATACAATAGGCAGGTTGCATAACACGATCGCTTGAACGATTCGTGATTTCAAGTTGAGGACTTATTCTTACATCCTCTACGTTGTGGTACTCATGCACATCGAATTCGCACACACCGCAACGTCTAGGTATTCCAATCGAGGACATGAGTGCTTCACGTTGACCTTTCTTGGAACCTCCAACCATTTCAAGCACAGCGTCTGATTCATGATTGATTGAGAAACAGTGCTCGCCTGTCATCATCACAGGGCAAGCAGCACAAACCTTTTGATCCTCAGAGCACTGAACCTCTACTTCAGCTGGAATCGAATAAGGTGCAGTATCCATTGCTGACACAACAGACGTAAGCTTGATTCTTTTGCCTGTGTTTTCTGCAAGTACTGCTCTTGTTAGGTCCGTGTCCTCTGGGTCAACGTCTTCAAGCTGATCCTTGCCTTCAGCTTTGAACTCAGAACAGTCATCAAGTAGTGGCTTAAGCATTCCACCTTCAGCAACATAGTCATTGATGTCGCCTTTAGGATGCTTGTCCTTATCCAAAGGCAATATGATATTGCCCACCCACCTCGCTTGATGCCTAAGCATTGCACAACGCATCTTAGCAGATTCTTGACCTGCTTCATCGATGTCATTGCAAACCCAGACTTTCTTGCCTATGAATTCCTTACTTAACGTGGCATCCCAGTTGTCCTCACCGCATGTTGCAGATACAGCGCCTATGTTATGCTTGTTAAGTTCAGCAGCTGCGACGACTGCCTTCATCTCGCCGCCGCATACAAGTATCTCATCGTATTCAAGTTGTTCGATTGGGTATAGGCGGATCTTACCATGGCCTCTAAGATTCTTCATCTTCTCTGGGCCAGGTGCTCCAGGCAAATACCTCCTAATGTTAACATACAAGCCGCCAGCATTCTTAACAGGTATCGTGACACGTCCTTTGTGTTCGCCTAATCGATACTTGCGGATCAACTCGTCTGTTACTGCACGCTTATGCAACTCTGTAAGGAATGGTCCTGCATCCCAAATGGCTCTGTGGTATTTCTCAACGGTATCAGCATCGATGATTTTAGACGTGTCGAATTCATATCGCTTCGATAGGTCAGCAAACACGACTTCACGTGACGTCTTTAGGAATCGAGCAAGCAACGATATAATGTCGCCAGTCTTTCCACATCCAGCAGTCTGACATTTAAAGACTCGCTTCTCAACGTTCACGTGGCAAGAAGGTGATGTGTCGTTGTGAAACGGACAACATACCTTAACTTCCTCGTCGGCAGCCCAATCATAGTCGATGCCGTAGTTCTCAAGTTCGGCTATGACACTAATCTGTTTCATTTGAAGGTACCCTAGGCATAAAAGGAACCACCCAATCGCAACCATGCAAAAGGGTGGCTCCGTGACGGTGAAATCTTAATCAGAATTCAGAGCCAGCCGTAGGGTCAGGATCGTTATCACTTGATCCTGAGTCTTCCAGATCATTGACGATTCGTGAATCAGCATGAGCCTCTTTCATTTCAGCATGAAGCTCAGCGAATCGTTTGTAAAGGTCCTCATCTTGAACATAAGCAGGACCTGCAGGGTTGTCGACTTCGATCCCGTACCACACTCCGTTATCGTTTGATCTATAAACCGAGTGAGCTTGGAATACGTTGCCATAGATCGATGCCTTGCGCATCTTGATCAAGGCAGCGAAGTTCGTGCCAACACTGTGTTCACCTCCGCGGAATGATAAGATCATCGGCTCGAGGTTAAGCGGATGTTCCTGCATGTTGTACAGAGCAACGATAAAGTTCAAATGCTCTTCATGCGAAACAGGTTTGCCGCAAGACAACCCGACATCCTCTTGACGAGTGTTTGAGTCTCGTGACTTCATTGCAATCGATGAGCGTGGATCATGCGATCTTGCAGCCACACGAGGCGCATCCTTTTGCTCTCTTGGATTAAGTGTAACCCACTCAGGCCAAAAGAAGATAGGAACGATAAGGAACGGAGTGCCGTTCTTCTTATCCTCCATGCCGGCCAGTTTGGTCATCGTTGGTAACACAATGACTTCACCAGCGTCGAACTTGTCGGTGAACTCTTCGCCCGACGTTGATTGAACAACCTTGATACGCGGAGGCCGAATAAAGTTGTTGAGTTCATCAATGCCTTCGCGCTCACCCTCTTGCATAAAAGAAGGCAATTGCATTTCCTGTGGGATCAACTCGTTTTCGTCTGTCTTCTTAGCCATGATGGCAGTCCTTCATAATGGTAATCAAGTAATCAGTTAATTAGTTAACACAAATCATTAGTCGTCGAGGTTCGACTCAAGCAGCACTTCGTCCATGTCCTTTACCTTTCTAACCTCGAGAGTGAACACTGGGTACTTGCTTTCAGGATCGATTCCTTTAGGCAGCTGCTTGCCGTCTGCAAGTAACTCAGTTAGGTATTCCACAAACCCGGGCCAGTGTAGTCTAACACTATCACTAACCCATAAGGCCTCTGGAATGTTAAGTGATCGCATAAGTTCCTCAAAGGCTTCGGGATCTTTTCGCCTTGATGGAACGCTTGCAGTCATTCGAACTTTAGGCGAGCCTATACAATTATCTGTCCTGATAGGTTCTGCATCGTCTTGCTCTGTCCATCGCACGCATCCGAGTTTTTGTGCGACGTCGTTTGCCTTGCGAACGTCTTTACGAACCTCTTCAAGATGGCGCATCGCTTCGCGTGTGGCATAAACGACATCAGCGATTTCTTGTAAGTCGCCCTCAGCCTTTACTAAGTCGAACAATGGAGCACGAAGCTTAAACATTTCTTCGTGTAGCTCCTTGCACAACTTGTAAACTTTGACTGCGGTATCATACATAGACCTTGTCTCCTATTTCAACCTCAACATACGAGAGTACTGAGGCATCGTACTGCAAAGTGGTTACGTTGCCGTACATCGAAACTAATGCCCCAGTCACCACGACCATCGTGGATAAAGATCCTACGATTGCAAACTTGTCCTTTTTAGGATCGAAGCTTGACTCGCGAATCTTGTCGGCTACCAGTCTTGCAAAAGCTGGCTCAAATATCGGAGGTCGCCGCTCATCGTCCGTGATGAGCTCAACGACTTCTCCAAAGTTGTACAATGTCGAAAGGTCTAAGTCCTTACGACGTGGTTGCTGTAAAACGAATACGCGGTTCATGCCACAATTCCTTTCAGAATATCTTGAAGGATCTCTCGGATATCAGCGACCTGCAAAGCGTGCAGCCTCTTGCCCAGAACACGTTTGCGAATCTCTTCATCGATTGTACCAGGTACACAGAGGTCTGTGATTCTAACAGGTTTACGAGTACCACGACGATGAGCACGATCCTCGGATTGACTTCGTGCAGTACTTGACCAGTTCTGACTATAGTAAATGACGTGATCGCAGTCAGTGTCGGTAACATCCGGAGATCCTGGAGGATAGCCCAACAGGTTCAACCCCGTCCCGCCCGCTTGCGGGTTGCCAACAAAGACTGTGCAATCGTCGTCATTATTGAATGCGCGTTCAGCTTCAGCACGATCCTTCTCTGAGGTTGATCCGTCAAAACGAACATGTCTTATTCCTTCAATGTTAAGTCTTGCACATATCGTTCGGATGTCTTGGGTAAAGCAAGCCCAGATGATTGTCTTTTGTCCGGGTTCTTTATTCTTAAGTATGTTCATCAAACCTTCGACCTTAGGATTAGGATCAAAGCGATGAACACCACCAGATTCGATTTCATTACCATCATCGTCATAAATCGGATCAAACTTGCAGTAACCCGAAGTGATCTCAGCAAGTCGTAGCATACGTGTAAGTATGTTATTGATCGTAAGCGACTTGTTGCCTGCTATCTCAAGTTCATTCTCAAGTTCTGCGATAAGCGTTTGAGAAACTTCGGTGTAAACCTTTGTCTGCTCTTTGCCCATCTCAACTTCTTCGATGTCGTAGTTCTTAGGCGGTAAGAATGGTAGCGCCTCTTCCTTACGAATGATGAAAGCCATTCGAGCAAGTCGTTCTTGCATGAAAGGCATGTTCTGCAAGCCAACTAGCTTTCGGTGGTCGCCGCTTCGATCCTTGAACACACCATAGAAGGAACGGAACGAGTTGAAGCTAGAGAATCCAGATCCTCCCTGTCGCATAAACTCGAATTGAGTATATAGATCGATGGCGGTATTCGTGATGGGCGTTCCAGTGAGGACCAATCGATGGCGACTTATATCTCTGAGTTGCATCGCAGTCTTGCATCGTTTAGTTGTATGCCACTTGATGTAATGGCTTTCATCAAGGATTGCCATGTCCCACATTCCAACAGTCCGCAACTGTGGCCACATGTTGACTAAGCAGTCATATGAGCAAACGACCACAGTGAACTTGATGTCGGAGTCTGGCAGCATAAGCTCCATGAATGTGCGGAGCCTTTGCATCTTTCCTCCTCGAAGAACTCCAGCGCGATGTGGCTCTGTGCTAAACTTCTCGAGCTCAGCGATCCAGTTAGCACGAACGTTGTTCGGGCAGACCACAATGACTTTGAATAAAGGACAAAGATCAGGATCCTTTTGAGCTGCTTCGTAGTGGGCCTTTGCTTTTCTGCAAATGGCTGCGATCGCAACAGGCGTCTTTCCTGTTCCTTGCTCCATGAACAACCCATAACCTTCAGCCCGTGCGGCATTCGTTGCAGCAACTGTCTGGTACTTGCTTAAGCCGCATTCTTCATTGTGAGGAAAGGGTTTGCGAATGTTGAACCAAGCAGGTACTTCTTCGGACACTGGGTTCCCAAGCAAGACTTGCTGATAAGCCTTGAACCTTGCGAAGAGATTCGCATTAAGTTGCTCGACTTGGGCCTCAGTACGAATCCAAGTTGCAGTGTCTTTGGCGTCGTCTGCCCAAAGGACTTGAGACGAAGGCCACTTAGCGTCGATGATCTCGATTGAAGTGTCACACACAGGTATGGCATAGCGACCATCAGCAAGGCGCTTGTTCTCCGGAAAGAATGCCGGAAACTTTTGAGCTTGCCAGCTAGCGTAAGTTCCTTCAACACCGGTCACCCGGATAATGAACTTGTCGCCATCGGCGTTAAGCTCCACATGAAGCAGATCATTGTCTGCAAGGTTAAGTTCCTTCTCGAGCCATTTGTCTCGGATAGGATTGTGGGCAGCGTGAGTACTTGTCATTTCTTTTCTCCTATGTAAGTGTCTTATGCTTCAAGCCATGCTTCGTATTCTTCAGCGTAGTCATCGCTTATGCAATACGATTCGAGTTCGGGATGCATAGCTTCAAGATCTTCGATCATGATGCCTTCGGGCAGGTCATCATAAAGCTTAGCGTTCAATGCTTCCCATTGATCAAGATCACCGGACCATTCATAGATGCTTAAGTAATCATCATACAGCGCAAATGCTCGGTCACCATCAACTGCAAGCGATGTCTCTGGGCAGTTGGGAGCAAACTTAACGTGTCGCCATTCAAGATAGGCGAAGTCGGACGGGACAAAGTTGTCATTTAAATCAGCATTCATCGTGTTTCTCCTATGTAAGTGTTTGCTTGACTATCAAGCGTGATAAGACCAGTATACTATATAATCGACCTGATGTAAATAGTAATTTAAGACTTTTTGGCTATTTTATAGAAAAAGTTACAGCTTGGGTTTTTCACCGCCATCTGTGTCAATCACCTCTTGGTAAAACTCTGTGGCATGTCGAAGCCAGTCTTCACCGTCTTGAATGTAGTCACTTAGGATCTTTTCTGTGTATCTTACATTGGGATACTCAGTAAAGACCCAGTCCTTAAAGTCTTCAAGAGTTTGAGCACCGCTCTCCCATTCACTTAGTCTTATGCTCCCTGTGTTATCAACGATCATCAAGAAAGCAAATTCTATTTCTTTATCAACCTCTTCCTCAGGATCGTCCTTAAAGAAATCTTCAAAGAGCTCGATGAATGTGTTCTTAAGATCATCAAGCTTCATACGATTAGAAGCTGTCCCATCGCCTGTGGCTTTGAATGTCCAGCCTCCGAACGAGTCCATTACCCATGATTCACCTTTAGGCCAGATGGCTTCTTGAACGCCGCCCCAACATTTACCTTTACCGCTAAGCACAGCGCCCGACACAGGCCAGTCCTTGCCTTCTTTAGCAAGCAAGTCGTTCCACGCTTCACGGTCTGAATTCCATTTATCTTTATCTTCTTGAGTAGGATCGCCAATACAAGAACCTTCAGGCGAGCTTGAGTCACGACCATCTCTCCATATGATACAAGCAGGACTGTCTGGGTCCTCTGTCTCAAAGGCGCATAGGTAAGTATACTCGACTGATGAGTCGATGGTGTGCATGATAAGCGTGCGGTAAGTTTCCTTGCAGCAACACCCAGCGTAGTGTCCTAACATTATAGCTTAGGCTCTCCGTTACCTTCATCATTACCACCTCCGTCAAGCACTGCTTCACAGTCAAGAGGATAGGCATAGAAGTCATTAGGATGATACTCGATTACGTTTACTTTACCTTCGGCTGCAAGGCCATCAGGTCCTGCCCACGCCTGAAGTATTTCGTCAGTTCCATTTATCTTAACGCTGCCTTTCGTTTCACCTTCTATGTCCGCTTCCACAACTCCGAACCACATGCCGCCATTGAACTTTGTAGCCACAAGCCCATGACCAATTGTGTTCGTTATGCGAACGACTGTGTCGCCAGCAAGACCGGCCCAGTGAATGTTAAAGGCCTCGAATAGGCTAGGACCTGAGAAAGCATTCTCATCATTCTCATCAAGAATACGAAAGTCGCCTCGCTCACGCTTAGCAATGTTTCCTTGAGCAACACCCACCATATCGATAAGGTCATTGTTTCGCATAACCCAACCAAGACCAGAGGTTATGTCGTCGCACAAGTACACTAAGCCGCCACGAGTACGATCGGCTTCAAGATTAGGACCTATGCCGCATATGTTAGTTGGGTAAGGTCTTGTGTCTTCACCTGTAGCTCTTCTTACAAGAACAGGTTGCTCATAAGATATTGGTTGAGCTATTCCTTTCTGATTTCCAAGTATGCCATCAGGACCGTTTGTGAAAAACCCAATTCCCTTGTCTGATGCGCTTATGTTAGGCATGTCACCACGACTGCCTTGGCCTACAGCAGAAAACACAGAGTATGGAGCTATGCCTTCAGGTCGAGCGATAAACTCAATGAAGTTCATTCGAGCATTAGGCTGCTTAGTGACTGCCATACGCTTATCAGTGAAGCCATGTTTCTGCCTTGGCTCTACATCAGCACGCACAGCGTTTTCATTAAGCTGTTCAGCAGTAAGGTGCTCGCCTTTACGCCAGTTCTTTTTGAAGATTGTCATTAGAATAGGAACGCCGAAAAGTTACCGGGAGGGTGATTATAGTATTCTGAACCGCCGGCTGTGTAAATTCGCTGGTACGATTGAGTCTTTGCACGCCAGTAACGGTTCCATCCAGTTGCTTTGTGAGTGAAGGCAAGGTTCAAAGTAAAGCCATCGCTTCCGTCTGTCCTGATTGTCCTGTCCATTGTTGGAGTTCCAAAAAGCAATGTCTCAGAATCAAATGCTAATCCTAACAATGAACTGAAGTAAGGCGCTGAATTGCAATACCCGGGCAAGGTAAGAAGCGATGTTGGCAAAGGCGGAGCAACATTGTATATGGTTCGATTGAGAACAAGACCACGAACGAGTTTCCCAGGCGCCTCGCCCTCTTGAAGAACATCTCCAAAAGGTCCTCCCCAGCGGAACCCTCTGTAGTCCTGGGTTAGAAACTCAGCAGTTGGCTCAAGTGATTCACTGACAAGGTCGACTACATTGTACCCGTATGTTACATTAAGTAATGCATGCTTGTATGTAATCGATTGGCCTACAACTTCACCTTCGTTTCCAGCCGGCGTGATTCCAATTGATTGACATACTGGAGCAGACGCACCATTACCGTGAGGGAAAGGCACTTGCAGCCCCAACATCTCAGCTGCAACGTCGTGGCGGTCACTCCAATTGCATCTTAAAGTAACGTTCGCGCCTCGGTTACTGACGTCCCAAGTTTCAGAGACCGTGTTATGCTCTTCCCATACTTCATAACTTGGAGAATAAATGCTCATGCAAGTCCACCCATCGTTTGTACTTTGTCTGAGATGTTCTTGAGGTAATTCGTTTGCATGTTAAGTTGTGAATTACCTTCGTTTGCGATCTGGTTGCCTTTACGTTGTTCCTCTGCAAGTTTCTTTTCGTATTCCTCAAGTTCTTTCTGATGACGTTCGTTGCGTTCCTCAACAGTTTCCATCTTCTTGCTGGTTTGCTTTTGGGCTTCGGCCATCGACTTGAGAGAGTCAGTCATCGACTTTTGATTCTTAGCTTGTGTTGAAGCGGCAGCATCTTGAATCTTATTGCTTATGTCTTCAAGACCAACACGACTTGCAGTAAAGGATCCATCCTCTGTGTCAGATCCTGACTCTTTATCTTTCTTATCCTTAGGACCATCTTTCTTATCTTTGTCTTGAGGCTCGAACGTAGGATCAGTAGATAGGCTTGCCTCGATTTCATCAAAGGATTTTCTGCCTTCACCATCAAAAGTAAACATATCAGCGAAAGCTTTTCGATTCTCAGCAACCTTATCATTTATCGAGTCGTTTAGCTTACTAGACAAGCTAGAAACACGGTCTGTTAGTTCCTTTTCAAATGGACCTAGTTCCCTTTCGGCAATTTCAGGCAAGGCCTTGATGGATGACTCAAAGCCTTCTGTCAGGCCGGTAAACTCAAAATTGAAACCATCGCCAGAAAGAAAAGATTTAAGCGCAGTCCAAAAGTCTGATAAGTTTTCCATCAAGTTAGAAAACACAGTCTTAGTGAAGTTGTAAACGTCTGTGAATATGTCTCTCCAGTTATCGACGAACCACTTAAGGTATCCTGGGATAACCTGCGTTAAGAAGTGCACAAGGTTATTGAAGACACTTACAAACACAAGCTGAAAGGTGTTAAGATACAACTGAAGTGACGTGCCCATGTTTTCAAACACGGCTTGAAAGACAGAGACTGCAACGATTGACTTGTCCACGAGCCACTTAACTATTGTTTCTCCGAACTCTGCGACTCGCTTAACGAGGTTACCCATGACCTCGCCGTTCTCAACAAGATACCCAACCCAGTTCTTAGTGAAGGCTACCGCTTGTTGAAGATAAGGAGCAAGCGCGTCCATCGCAGGAACGAAAGCTTGAAAGATCATTTCACCAATGTCACCAACAGTGTTCATCATCTGTGTAAGACGACCGGTGAACGTGTCTGCAGCAGCTGCGGCCGCACCGCCAAACTCTCCAGAAAGCTCAGCAAGAATAACCTTTTGAGCACCGACGATGTCACCAGACTCTTGCAGAACTTTTATCTGTTCCCTTTGTTGCTCAGTAAACTGAACGCCGGCTCTAGATAAAGCGGACATACCTTTAAGAGGATCGTTAAGAGCCTTCGCAACTTGCATGCTTGCGCCTTTAAGGTCTGTTCCTAAGACCTCGGCCATGTCGGCTGCAACCATTAAGGTTTCTTTGAACTGGTCGCCCTTGATGTTCTTAAATGTAGCGATGATGGCTTGCGATTGAAGAATGACTTCATCGCCGATGGTAGTCATTTCCTGCATTGCAGAGGCCATATCTTTCATCTCATCAGACGTGAAGCCGGCAGCGTTGCCCGTAGCGTTAAGAACAGACTCAAGTCTCTTTTCAGCTTGTTCTTGTTCCGCGTATAAAGAAAAGAGTTGCTTACCGAAGTCGAATACCTTCTTAGCAACAATAGCAGCTCCTACCGCAACGAACGTTGCCTTGACTGCTTTACCCCAGCCTTCAACAGAGTCACGTGATTCTTTTAAGCTTCGGTCAAGGTCGTCGTTCTTGCCCTTGATATCGATTGTCAGACTGCCTTCGCTCACTTAACCACCTCGCGTAATCTTCTTCTGATTCAAAGGTTAGGTTGTCTGAATCAGAATCGCCTTGAGAACCAGGAATGATCTCTATAAGAAGCATCTGATCCTCATGAGTCATGTCTGCTATTTGATCAGGAGTGAACTTGTACCAGGAAGCGATAAGTTGATACCTTTGCTTTCTTGCAAGCTCGAGCTCCTCATAGGTTACTTCTTTTGTTTCCCTTTCTTCGGACTCTTGGGCTGGTGCTGTTTGGGTTTCTTCTTGGACTTTTTTCCTGGGCTGTTCACCTCGTTGAATACTTCGTTGGCCTTGCGAATGTTCTCAGGACTAAGAAGCATAGAGTGCAGGTCCTCAACCGTTAAGTCCGGATGATTATGCTGCAACATTTGCCAAGTCAGACGTGTCATGCCCGGCACTGTGCTAATGATTCTTGATCCCTCGCCACTCATGAACGTCATGCGGGAACAAGTAATCTGTGCTTGGCGAACAGCCATTTCCTTTTGTGAATCAGGCAAGTCTTCGGGCAACGTTTCATACACAGACTTCATGAACTGCTGTCTTACGAACAAGTCCAATTCTTGAATGTCTTTGTCTGTGAGTGGCGACGCAAAGTATGTCTTGCCTTCCAGTTGAATCTCTGTGCGAACTTTTCCTGGCATCTGGGACCTCTGGGATTAAAGTATCAGAACGGCCACCACGGTGATCCAGCACCGGGCAGCGTGATGGCACCAACAGCTCCGTCCTTGTAGCCTGCCATGCCAATGTTGATCGTGCGGTTGATGATCGCACCAGTTTCACGGTCAACAGTAAGGTTTGAGTAATCACCAACTTGACCCCACTTGAGCAGCCAGTAGTCGGTTGCATTGACATAGCATCGGAACTGATGCTTAGTTCCAATTGCCGGATAACCATTCGAGCCGCCCGGCTTGTTGTCCTCTTGGTTGAGAGCAAGAGTCCAATCAATCGGACCTTTCGTTCGACCTGTCCACAATGCAGACGTGCCCGCATCGTAGGTACTACTGTTCACGTAAGTCGGAACCTCACTCGTTAAAGAAAGGGCCGCGGACGTGAGGTTAGGAATTTCATGCCAAGTTGCTCCATCAGTACTGTGTTCGATTTTAGTACCGACAACAGTAAGAGCAGCAGGAGCTGTGGAGTCCTTGGCTTGAGTTGCGTTCTGTTTCGTTAAGGTAAGATGGCCGCCGAACGAAGCGTCCATCGCAAGCAGTTCACCGCCCGCCCAGTTCCAATTGACAGTCAGTTGAGTGACCACTGCTTGGCCCGTCAAGACCTCGCCGGCGTTACCTGGTGTAAGATCATCAGGCGACGTTTGACCTTTGAATGTAAACTGGTCACCAGGGAGAACCGTTGGGACAGCGCCGTACAGCCCGAATCCTCCTGTCCAGTCACGAGCGCCCTTGTCTCGACCAGATCCACCACGAGTATTTGAGGCGACGTACCGGGCTGAGTTTTCAACCTCCGACACGTTCCAGTTTCTCATGGTACTTTGACCATTGATGACGCCTAAGCGTCCGGAGTAAACTCCCATTATAAGTCTCCTGTCTGGAAAGTCATCTCGACTTCTATGTTCATTAGTGCGGACCACCCTTTGATACCGCGGTTACGTTCGGGATCACTTTCGCCTTCAGTGATATCGTTCATGCGTACGACGTTAACGAAACGTTTTCCGTTCCATGTTTCTTGAGCAACATGCTCAGGCCAGTTCTTCATAGCACGAACGAGAGCAAACTCAACTGGAAGAATCCTTTCACATACCAGAGTTTGCCCTGTTGCGATCATCCAAGCAAAGTTCTTAGTGATCTTGGTGCCAGAACTCGTTACTTGCAGTCCGACGTTACCGCCGTCAGTAAGTAATGTGAGCTCAGGCAAGTCAGCATCAGTCACTGTGCGCTTAATGGGATCATTGTTTTGATCAAGACGAATACGATTCTTAAGTCGTACAAGCTCTGTGACATGCTCCGATGCTTCGGCGCAATTCCATAGAGACTTAAATACGATACTTAAAGGATCGTCATACGTCATTCTTTAGTTTCTCCGCAGCTCGTCTTGCGTCATCAACCATCTTGTTCACAATTGATTGAGGAGGCTTAACGATAATGGAACGAGTGGGTAGCACGCCTTTCCCAAAGTGGTGAAACGAAGCGATGTCTGCAACACTGACGTTTCCGCTAGGATGACTTGCAGGTCCGCCAAACCCAACACGTATACCATAAGGAATGTTTTTCTGTAACGCACCAGCTTGAGAAAGGAACACTGGGTTAAGTGCTGCAAATAGAGTGCCCGTGTCTCTCAAGATAGTTGAACTCCCGCCACGTCTTCCAGCAATTGTGGAAGGCTTGAGGGGAGGCCAAGTACCATCGCCTTTTGATGCTTTATCAAAACGCAATTGAGCAAAGGATCGGTAACGCATTGCCCATTGCTTTTTCATAGCTACAATCGGTCCCGTGGAAGCTGTGCCTGACAGTTCCTTTTGGAAACGATCGCCAAACTTTTTAAGCGGCGTCAAGTCGATCTTTACGTCCGCATCAATGTCTGTCATATTAAAACTCTAAAAGAACCCCGCCCAACCAATTGATTGAGCGGGGTTACGGTCCTAAGGCCTCACCATTACGGTGTGGTGTCAGTCAATTCGATCAGACACTTCGGTCGGTTACAGATGTGCAACGGGTTCGATTGAGTCTCGAGCTCGATGCCGCGGTCGAACTTCATTCGTTCTTGCTTGGCATATAGAGGTCGACCAATTGTGTTGACCGTTTCCGTGTAATCCGCCGGTCCATTGAACCGTTGGAACAGGTTGGGAACACCGATGGGAATTGCATGAGCTTTGTTCGCTGCGATGAACGGATCTCGTGCCCCGATTCCTCCTCGGTATTCTTCCCAGATGATCCCTTTGGGATATTCAAATCCCGTGTAACGAGGATCATCGCGAAGGAATTGACCATTCTGCCAACGGTCATAGGCAGCTTCGACTTCGCTGTTCGTGATCAGGTTATCGAAGAAGGTACTGCCGCACAACACGTGGACATATTGGTAGGGCGTGTTGCCCAAAGCGGTTTCCATCGAACGCAACAGTGACAAGCCTTTCAGCTTGACGTTGTCTGAAGCGAAGTTGATGGACAAGGTTGTTTGTGTGATGCCGAACTCTGTGAAGAGATCGTAGATGGTCGATCCATCAGCATCAAGAACAGTTCCCTTGACCGCACCAAGTCGGTGATATTCCCAGGTGGCTTCATGATCTTGCTTCATGAAAGCCATCTTGTCGTTGACAGTTTTCGCAATGCTTTCGACTTGATTCTCGGAACCGAATTGTCGGACTCCTTGAATGTCGTCGGCCAGCACTTGATCGCTGTACGGAATATGCGGAATGGCGAACGTGCGAGCTTTACGCTTGCGGTTCGGTGCTTGTTGATCTCGAACGCCACGTGTTCGTGTTTGCAGCAAGGACAACTTGCCATCACGTTCTTCGATCATTACGGAAAGGTGAGGAACCCCAGTCTCCTGGAAGAGCCCCATGCTGCCAATACGATTAGGCATATACGGCAGCTTGTCGATTGCGGTGGTCAACGATAGTGTGCCGAACACGTCATCGCTGAACACGTCAAGTACTCCGGGCACTGTTGTCTCCTTTCAAGAAGTTAGTGCGTATGGGTTACTGCTGCTGGCCCTCAGACTACGTCGTCTGAGTTTCCGTGACAGCGACTTGTGAACGAGACACGATGTTAAGCGCTTCGAGTGCCGTGACAATTTCTGCCACGGTGTCGAATGCAACACCTGAGCCATCGTTCGCTTGAATGAGATCTTGCACGATAACTGCAGGACCTCGCACAAGCGCCTTGTACGGACCAGAGGTCGTGGCGGCCGCTTTGCTTCCGTCAGTACCAGGTCCGGTGATAAGAACGCCATCGGCGTTTGCTTCGTCAGTGCTTCGAAGAAACTCCCATGTTCCGGCGTTGTCCTTGATGGGCATGCCGAGGACTTCTTCCTCAGTCACATCCATGTTCGCACCAGTCGGAACATCGACATCCACTTCTTCGAAGTTGTAACGATCCGAGTAGTATTCCGCAAGGAACTCGCCCGGGTCGTTTCCTTCTGTCTTCACCACCATTTTTCATTCTCCTTGAGAAAGAGTATACGACTCGATAAGACGGGCGGCCTTACGAGTTACGAGATTCAGCGTCCTTCAGCAAAGGGTTTGAGCCGTCCTTTGGAAGGGTTTGCCCTTTGGTCTTTTCACCCATGGACATGACGGGTTCGTTGTCCTTCAAAGCATCGATGACATCATCGAAGTTATCGGTGATCTCACCTTCGGAGAAGGACAAGGTCAACCGGTCTTTGCCAGTGTATTGCTTCTTCAGCTTTTTGGCAACAGCCGGTGTGATCTTGCAGTCATCTACAAGACCATCGATGATCGTGTTGCGTGAAGAGGTGACAAGCTTGACGAGCGAGGCAGACATGCCTTTCTTCTTTTCTTCGTCATAGTCGTCATCACCGCCTTCAGCCATTTCTTCGCCTTCATCGGTTTCGTCGCCTTCACCGCCTTCATCATCTGGCGGAGGAGCAAGTTTTGCGGCGTCGATGGCAGCTTTCACAGCGGCATACACCGTTGCTTCGTTGGACCCGGGCTCCAGCTCCAAGCCCAACTCTTCGTTCAGGAGTTGGATAAGGTTATCCATAGGTTGTGCTTTCTTTGTCAAAGATGCAGCGAGGACCTTCTCGAAACCTTGAAGCCCGGGGACAACAGGGTAATCGGTGAGAGCCACATGTCTCACAGGTCGATAGTATTTGTTGCCAAGTCCGTCCGTGTAGCTAGGAGGGACAAAGACACTAACTTGATTGCCTCTTTCGGCGTCTTCTTTAGAGTTGAACTTAATCTTACCGAAGAGAGCATAACGACCTTTCTCATCTTCACCAGCACGGAGCTCAACAACTGTGCCACGTCGTTTGTCAGGGTCGTCAGTATGTTCAAGAGGCACAGGAACCTCAATATCATTTTCTTTCATTTCACTGAAGACTTTAACCCAATGATCAATGTCTTCAGCAGTAACAGAGTGTTTGCCTTCCTTTGTGTAGAACTCTCCAGTGTAGATGAGTTCCTTTTCATACACGTGTTCAGCCTCATCACTTAATTTGAGAGGTGAAAGGTCATCAGTGTTGTAGGCTAGTGGTGTTGTCATATATATCTATACCCGAAAACTAACTTCGTTTTCAATTGAGAAACGATCTTACGTTCCTCACAACACGTTCATACTGTTGAACCGTGTGTCTCAATAATAACTCAGCTTTGACCTTCTCCTCTGAATTAGGAGGCAAACTCTTTGCAGCATTTGCCGCTTCATATGCCGCGTCCCTGAGTTGTTGAATCTTTTCAAGTTGTGCACGTGCCATCGATATGTTACGTGGTTTCTTAACTTGAATGCGACCCGATTCTTTAACGGTGATTCCTGCAATACCTAAGCCTGGATCTTGCTTGGCTCGCTCATAGGCGTTAAGATCAAATGAAGGGTCTCTAGGCAGAGGTTTAGGTACTACAAGTTTGCCTGAGCTAGGAGGTGGACGGAGGATGCTACCTGGACGAAAAGCGAATTGTGGATCGACCTCCGGAACATCAGATGGAGGACGTTTGATGCGGCCTGGTGGCCTATCAAATAACGGTACAAGTTGACATCGACATGACCATCCATTAGGAGGATACCACCTATCGATCAGTGGGTCATCCTTTTCAAACACAACACCTTCCATTCGCTCATGCTCATCACGAACCCGATTGTCTCCCACGGTAAGATACTTATAACCCCATAGGATTTCTTGGACTTCAGGCGACTGCTCGGCGTGATCCTTGGCGGCCCCATAGACAAGTTGGGTTTGTGTTCGGAACAGGTTCTCGATTTGATACGAGTTACGCGGGGTAAGGCCCAAGCTATCGAATGTCTTTCCAAGTTCTTGAGTTCCTCTCCGTGTTGTTGCGCCTTCGCTTATAAGTTCATTTACTTTCTTACGAAGCTTAGACTCGATTTCGTCTGTGGAGTCCTGCAAGACTCTAATTGCACGGGACTCTAGTTGGCGTTCAAGATCCTCTACTGTTGGAAGATCAGCAAGTCTTCCTAGGACACGTTCCATATCTCCAAGTTCGCTGAACTTAAATGATTGCTTAAGTGCTTCAGATTCGATACGTCGCCAGCCAGCAAGATAGGCGACCTTCATAGCACGAACAAGAATGTCCTTATACCCATCGATAAGTATGTCACGAACCTCAATGATCGATTCGTTTCGTTGAAAGGCAGACACAGCTCGCTTACGTATAGCGTTGGCCTTTCTTAACGCAAGCTTTTGTCCAGCTGCGTTGATGCGACGAACGTCTTTTAGCTGTTGTGCTTGTGTCATGTTACAACTTCAGGAAAAGGATCAACTCCATCACGACGATCAAGTTCGCTTATACGATACTTACCGGCAAGGACCGCGTTTATCCAAGACGTATACTTGTTGCGATGAGTTTGAAGAATGTCCTTACCCGGGTCAGCGTCTCGTAGGCCGCGTGAATCATAAAGAAGTATGCCAGCCGACATCGCTGTGTAGTATATCACAGACGAAGGATAAGGTGTTGCAGTCAACGGGAATTCGTACGGGCCTTCGTGCATGTGGTCATTGAGCGTGTTTGTTGCAAGTTCAAGGGCCCAATCAATTCGCTCTTCAATGTATGACGCATCACCATTATTTTCAAGGTCGGCCCATGTGTCAACGTTGGTACAGCCGAAGATGTTTTCAATGTCTTTACGAACAGCGTACGTCATATCTTTTTCCTTATAAAAGCCAGCCGGCTTCATCTTCCTAAATCCACCGACTGGCCGATCCCAGTTCTTACTTGTCGTTATCCTTTGCCATCACCAATCCCGTGGCGGTCAAAACGATTGCGACAACTGCATTCCAGTTCGGGTTGGTACCTGGGTCAGCATCGAACAGAAGCTTAACTTCCATTGCGACAACTTCCAAAGCGGCCAAGACTCCGAACACCGTGGTCTTCCAGTTAGACTTCAAAGGATCACCCCCTTTCTTAATGCGAACTTATTTCAGAACGTATGTTGTTGATGCTAGCCCTCGTTTGATCCTCAATGTCTAAGGACTTAGCAACTTGCTCAAGGTAGTCGCATGCGTGTGATGCGGCCCTATGCAAATTGTCTCTTGAGGCGCTCATCATCTGTATGTTCTCAGAGGCAACCTTTGATGACGTAGCCAACTGTTCGGTGGCTGACGTTAACTTTGTTTGCTGCTCCTGCATTACGTCGATGAATTGAATGTGCCTTTGCGAAACGATGGTTAAGATCCCGTCTTGCTTTGCGAACAAGCGGTATAGGATATAACCACCACCTGTAAAGATAGCGATAACGATGGCGACTCCTACACCAAACTCTCGCACTAAGTCAGTGAACATCCGTGCTTACCTCCTTGGGCAGTTGCCTGAAGGGCAAACCGTAGTCCATCCACCTTCAGTCACAGTACGTTGTGTAGCTTTAAAAGATGAGCGAGGAGGACCAGGAACATAACCATTTCTGATTACATTGTCGTGATCATCAGAGTGTAAGGCTCTTAGCCTTGCGTTCCCATTCTCAAGTGAGGCAAGGTACTGCAAGTACTCGCGACTGAACCTTCCACGGTGTTGTGGATCTCCAATCTCTCCCATCAAGTGTCTTATAAGATTTGCATTGGTCATAGGTATGTTGCCCATGTTCCAATGACGTGCCGCAGGAGTCGTTGGGTACGGAGCAAACTTAGGCATCTCAGGTTCAACGTCGATGACAGGAACCTTAAGCTTTTGCCTGTACTCAAGTAGTGCTCTTAACTCCTTTACCTCCTTCTCCAACTCGGCGACCCGATTCGTCGACGCACCAGATTCGGCCTTGGACGACGTCACCTCAGAAGACGTCTCCACTGGGCTGGAGTCGATACGAATGTAAATAGGTCGTGCATCGGGTTTCACGACCACCTGGGCTAGTGCCGGTTGGCACAAGAAAGTAAATCCAATAAGTAAGATGTATCGCAAGGGATCATCGCCTTTCTGACATCAACATTTCGATCAATTGTCGGTTGATTGAGATGTCGAGTTCATTCTGTAGAACACGCTGCTCCAAGGTTCGTGGAATCCCTGGTCCCGGAGTTCCTGGATCAGTAGGTGGTGTTGTTGGCTTCCCGTATCTGTCCTGAACACGCTTGGCATCTCGTGCTGTTGGAACGATAACGTTTCTCTGATAATACGGGTAGAGTAAAGCGTTACGATTCGAGTCGTGACCAAGTCCAAGGCCATGTCCGTCCTCATGACCGCTTACGGCCTTGAAGAAATTGAAGCTCCATCGTTCGCCGGAATCGAATCGACCAACCAATGTTGAGCCGGCAGGCTGTCCACAGTTAGGAAGGTAGTGATAAGCAAGCTTGCCACTTGAGCCATCCATACGTTCCATGCTGTGAACAAAGTTTGCAGAACGGGCACCATCGTAAGGCACATGCTTGAAGACGATACCACAAACTTTCATCCACTCAACTTTTGCTTCCCACCACGCCTTGTGAATCTCTTCCTTTGACATAGCAGAGTGTGACAAGTTGTGAGTGCAAGTTAAGTTCTTCGTTGCCCACTTTCTTGTGCATGCTTCCTCAATTGAGAACTCAGCCCAACCATTTCCTTTACGCACGAATCCGTGATTAAGGTCAGGTAGCGCACAGCACTTATCATGCGTCCGCCGAATTGATTGAGGTCCGAAGTTACCATCTGGCAGCAGTCCCGCAAGTTCTTGGAATGCCAGCGTAGCATTTCGGAATAGAGTGTCTTTTTCGGAGAGCTTGTCTGCATCGGGCATGTCACCTTCAAAGTAACCGTTGGCTGCCAAGTACTCAACCTTGTCCTTATGAGGTTCACGTAGTGGCGGTAAGTATCCATCGCTTTTTCGTGAAGGCATATTACTTGAGCACCCCTAACAGCTTAAGTAGTTGAACGATGGCTTCGATGATCAACAAGATCTCCGCGCCTGTAGCGTCTTCACGTTCGGAGTTAAGCAGCTCCGAAGATTCAACGTTGGCATAGTTACTTAAGCCTTCAGAAATCTTTGCGAGGTACGAAGGCAAATCATTTGCCTTTTCCATGCCTTCGTCAAAGACTTTCCAAGCAGGCGACCAGTCCTCCTCAAGTCGTCGGCCGGCAATACGACGTGCGACTTTAAACGCAGTTTCAAATCCTGACTTATCCATTTCACCGGAAGCCAATTTGTCTGAAAAGAAAAGATAAGCGGCGGCTACGATCTCGGCATCCTTTTTGTTTCCGATGGACTGTGCCATCCGCTCTGCTTCCTTTACGATAGGATCCTCATCCGGCGTGTCAGGCTCTTGTGGATCAGTCGGCGTCTGCCCGTTGGACGTGACGTCAATGACAACGTCGATCTTCTCGAAGTAAGGTGCAGCAGTCTGAGGCGTGATCATCAAGTAATAACCTGAATCGTTGATCACAAGTGTTCTACTGTCGCCAGCATAAACGACTGACGCACTAAGCATTAGTAAGAAAGTCAATAGCTTCTTCATGTCGGGATCTCCTAGTAATAATTCATGTGTCCTCGACGTTCGAGCTGAACACTTACGGTTACGTCAGGACCACCCGTCTCTTTAATGAACTTGAGGTTCTTGACGTTAACCTCTCCGAACACAACAGCAGTAGCGTCTCCACCTGAGTCATCAAGCATTAAGCCTGCGGCGCCAGTTGGGTTACCGCCGTCATAACGATAATGAAGTTGGCCGCCGTTCACAGAGAACACAGCAGCGTTCGCTTGATCGAGTTCCTCAGCAGTAAAGTGAGACGTGATCGCGACAACAGATGTAGACGCTGTGAAGCTTGCGAATTCAATCGGCACAGGAACCTTTTCATTTCCAATGTATTGCCTATGTACCACTGGGCACTCCTTTCAAAAGATCTAATGCATCAGGACCATCGTCTGCAGGCATGTTAGGAATGCCAAGCCGTTCACGAACAGCTTCAAGATCGATGTTATCGATTTCTTGTAAGAACCCTTCCGGATTCGTTATCATAGCTTGGTAGAGTTGCTTGAGGTATTCTTTCTCTGTGTCGGCCAAACTTGCAGGAACGATCTTAACCGTCTCCACAGCCTTGGGACCCCAGTTAAGGGCAAGCAATTGATTGACACAGTACTTGTTATAAAAGTTAACAAGCGTGAGGTGTCGAAGTTCAAGGTTGGTGATTGCGAAGTCACCGTGTTCACCAGCTTCAGCCTTTGTGCCGAACTGACCTTCAAGAATTGATCGTTCAGGAAATCCGAATGCTCGAACCTTAAGGGCATCAAGGTACTTGAGACGATCAGTAAAGGACGCACTACTTGAAGCTGTGATAAGTTCAATGTGCCATGCATCAACAGGTTGTGAGTCAACGAATTCTTGAATGACGCGCGGCACCATGATACGCCCTGAGGATTCAAGCTTACCAAGAATGTCACGTGCTATGTCAGCGTTCGATACTTCCTCACCATTGTATAAGCTTTCGCCCATTGGGTAATGAACCACCCAGTGACTGCCGGCAATTTTAGAATCGTGTCGACTGGCGGCATCGTTGGCATCGTTCCACATGTTGTATGCAGACTCTGCGACCTTCATTGTTGGGTACCCATACCAATCGGTACCTTCGACATCGAATGCAACAGACAATGTTTCCTTTGAGTCAAGCAAGATCTCATCTTGTTTCAAGCCATAGAACGCGCCTGTCTGTTCATCAATTCTAATTTCTGTTATATCCTGCAGCAGCGGCTTGAGCTTTTTGTACGTGATGTTTGAATCATCGTCGGTAACGAATACCTTTTCGTAACCTTGCCACCCAAAATCGATACAACCCATAAGCGATGTTCTTACGAGCTCGAACTTGATCTTGAGCATCTCTCGTCGGATGAATTCAGTAGCGCCTTCAGGAACGTTTTCAGTTTCCTCAAAGGACCATGATGCTGCAAGTACTGGTGCTGCTACCAACTGACGCACAAGCGAGATGGTCGGGTCACGACGCATCTTGCGAACTTTAGTGTACCAATCGAATCCAATGTTCGAGTTACCGATGGCACCACGGTCAGTCGTAACAGTTGATGTGCCGTAGGCGACTAACTGAGGTGGTGTCTTTTGCTTTGCTGTCATATCGCTGCGACCTCAGCTACTTCGTTTGTGACAATACGAATAGGCCACTTAGCGTATATGATGTAGCCTAGTGCATCTGACATATGACCAATGTTTCCGGAATCGTTAGGTTCTTTAGTGCCAGGCGTGTAAGCTCTTTGATTAAGATCCCTGATGAGGTGTGTACATCTAGGATTAACCCAAAAGCGACGTGTACCCTTAGCGTTACAGAAGAGAGCGTTACAAGCGGCAAACCTGTTAGCCCTTAATGGGTTCTTCTTTGGATATAATACCTTCTTACGAGCAAATCTTTCATCATTCTTTATTTGAGCATAGTCGCTTGATGATGCGGACGTCTTACGTGCGGCTCCGCTTGCGTCCCCATAGAACACCCAACCATTTTCATGGGTCTTATACCGATTGTAAAGTGTGTCCAATGTTTCACGAGTGTTCGTGTTGCTCAAGCTTATCTCATCAAAGCAAAAGAGTTCACCGTTAACCTCATGACACAATACCCAAGACATGGGATCAACGTTGAAGTCACTACCGACGATGACGGGTTTGCTTGGATCATACACAGCGGCTGGTGTAATGTTCTCATCGCTAAAGGCATAGAATATAGCACCACTTGCCTTCTCCCAAGACGCATTGTACTGTTCGTTAAAGTCTCTTGGGTCAAGCGCGTTCCTATGCATCTCAAGTTCTTCAGGATCAACAATGTCAGCGCTTGGCCATGTCCACGATGCAAAGCTACCATCCATACGTTCAAGGCCTTTATCAAAGGCTGTCTTGAACTCGCCAGCGCCTATGCCGAATCGTTTAGGAACTCCAATACGCCAACACCAACCTCGCCTGTGTGTAAGAGCCGGCAACACAGAAAGGTCGAACACTCCGGGTCTTTGGTCTGATGACTCGTCGATTACCCCGCCATCCCACTGAACACCTTCAAGTCTTTGAGGTTTATCCATACCCACAATGTAAAGCGTGGAACCGAAGATGGTTTCGATAACCATCTCAGAGATACTTTCCTTTGTTATCCATTCGTCTGGTATAAGAGCTCGAATGGGTTTCCACGCAACACGCTTAGCTTGGTTGAACGTAGGCAACGCGAAGAAGTAAAGTGGATCAGGATGCGGCTTCTTTTCGGGTAAAGCGCAGACGATACGTCGTCGAGCAATTTCTGTTTTCCCTGATCCACGACCGCAAGCAAGATGCTTAAACCTTGCAGGATGACGAAAGGCTTCGCATTGCTGACTGTGATACTTAAGCTGTGTCCATTGTTTAGGAAGCATAATAGGATCTTAGATTCTGGGTTCAACTTCAAAGGATGCACTTGTGGAATACAAATCTTGATCGTTAGGAGCGACGCCTAAGGTAACGAATCCTTCGACCTTCCATCGACCTTCTTTGAACTCTGTGCCATTAACTTGGTAAGCGATCTTTCCATCAGTTCCGCCTGTGTGGAGTGTCGCTACTTTTTCGATAACAGCTTCATCAGCAAAACGAAAGAACATCTTAATCGTTTGAGCTGACGCAATGTTCATGGGTTGACCTGTCACCGGATCATAAACGATCAACACGATGACTGGCTCACTACCGAGTCTATAGGTGGCGCATCTCATCTTTGTATACCTTAAGTTTAAGTTCGTCGGACATTTCTGTTTTGAGCTCAAGTGACTTAGCAGCGAATACCTTGAGCAGTATTCTATAAATACCTCGTTCCTCAACTTTTATTTGACCCGCGTTAGACATTGCGCTTAACACGGAGTTGATTGTGGCGTCGTCGATTGCTTGCACAGTGCTTAGTGCTTGTAGGTACCCAAGCCCAGTGTTGATTGCAGCAGCCACATCGTTTAAGGACTCAGCTGTTTGTGTCATCGCTTGAAGTGTTTGACGAACCTCAGTATCAGTTAAGATACTTGCAAAGGCCGACATCTGTAAGGCGACTAAGTTTTGACGTATCTCGAATTCAGTTCCTGTTGCCTCAGCGAACAGGTTGAGTGCTTCAAGGCGTTGTGCAATCGATGATCCTATTTCAGTTGACCCATCAAGTTCTGACTTGAGAGGCTGCAAGGCTTGATTGATCGTCGCCTCATAGTCTGCTGCTGCCGCGGCCGCTTGGTTGATTGCCTTAAGAACTTGATTGACTTGTGCAGAGAAATCGGTTCGGCCTATTGCGACAGCATCGATAGCAGCAAGAACAGAATTGACTGCCGCTTCAACTTCGATGATGGCTTCCATGCCTTGTGACATTGCAGGGAAGTCAGACGATATGCTTGCAAGATGAATCGATGCTGTGTAAACTTCTTGCTTAATAGGTTGCAAGGATTGAGCTATATTCGATAGGATTGAGATCTCTACTACTGCCTCTGAAACCATCGCTTGAAGTTGCTGATTGATCTGTCCCGCGCTAGAAGCAGGACCCGTAGCGGATGAAACCATAGCCTGTAAAACTGACTCAACGTCTAGGCTGTTCTCAGGATATACTTCAGCATTCGTCAACAGCATTGCAAGATAAGTACTGATGGCTCCAGCATGTTCACCAGCGGCCGCAAGGCTTTGCTGAAAGGCGGGCAAGTCTTGAATTGCCTCATAGACATAATCGTAAGAGGCTTGGATTGATTGTGTAAGCGTCGGCAGTATCGATTCAACCTCAGCAACTGACTGAGGATTATAAACCGTGATGCCCGTTCTTAAGGACGCAAGTAACGAATCAATTTGCGATACTGATTGTGGAGGCACAGAGGCGGTGACCGCTTGTTGCATTGCTTGAAGCGTTTGCTCCATGCTTGCGATGTTAACCCAAAAGGCCTCTTGCTGTAATGGAGCAAGTACTTGGGCGACAGGTCCTTCGTGCACAAGCCAGAACGCTGTTTGAATAAACGCCGGCAGTTGCTGATTGATCGAGTAGAAGTAGTAGGCTGGGATGTTGAACTTGAGGAAAGCAAAAGCATTGTACCATACGTCATAGTCATCCACAGGCAGCCAAGTGCCTCGCACAAGAAACCCAAGATCGGTTCCTGTTAATCCTTGAGGTGGTATGTCAGCTCCTATGACAGGAACGAATCCCGCATAGAAATCCGTGTCAGCATCGTCTGCTTGAAGGTTAACTGATGCGTCTGTAGTATGGACATAACTGTCCCAGTGCATTTCAACGTAACCTGCGAACGGCGTACCATCGTAGGCATACAGCCCACAACCCCAAGTGCCGTCTGTTACGAGTTGATGTGTCCCATCGATTTCATATCGACTAACGACATCATCATAAGCATCAGCTGCGACACAAGTTTGAATTGTCACACCGTCTATCTCTGCTTGATGCCTAACATAGATGTGGCCGTTAAGATCCCATACAGCAAGCTGGTCCCAGGTGGTGCCATCGCCTAAGCTCACAGGCACAGACGCAAGTACTGTTGTGGTCTCTTGCGTGGTGTTACGCCACGTTACCGTTGCGATCCTTAAGTAAGCAGACAATGTGCCTATAGGTTCAAGGTAAGCAACAGTTATATCGTATTGATTCCAGTAACGAACGACAAGTCCTTGACGAACTGTCTTTGTCCCAACGTAATTGTCAAGTCTTGACTGGAGGATGTTAACCTGCAAGTAGTTGTGCCACGACTCAACGCCTGATACTCCTAAGGCCAACCAGTCACGAACATCAACTTGCCCGTAGAATCTTACAGCGTTTGATTGAATAGTTGCAAGTCCACTTCCTAAGCTTCCTACTGCCCAAGAAGTACCTGTGTCGGGAGTATGCGAAGCTAGGGTTGTGCCATTACCATCTGTGAAATTATCTACAAACGCGTTGCCTGAGTTTGAGTAACTTGATCTTGGGAACAGCCATCGCTTAAGGTTCGTTCCTGATCTTGTGAACTCAACTGATGCACGATGTTTCCAGTTATTGCTTTCAGTTCTGTACCTCGCACAGAAGACATAAGGATAAATGTTCTGGTAGACATTAGTGTCGCCTGTGTCATTGAACTCAGACGTTGAATCTGAAAGGTCAGACTCAGGTGTAGCGTTATCATTGAACAACGTCGACGTTGCGTCATCGATGTTAAAGAATCGGAATTCGTTAAGCGCAACGTTAGTGGCTACTGATCCTTTATCTCCGCAGACCCCTGAATACTCGCCTGAGAACCTCGATGTGTTGCTGTCAGTCCAAGTCCAGATTTTAGTTTCGTCAGTTCCTACACATAAGGAGAACACGCCGGCTTGAACTCGGAACCACATCAGTACATTACTGGCGCCTCCACCGCCACCCCAGTTCCATTCGACGTCGAGTGTCTCGTGTAGCTCTGTGACAGTGCCGGCACTTATTGAATAGACGCGTATGTCAAACTCGAATGGTGCAGCAGTTCGTGAGGCATCGCATACAACAGCATAGCCTGTGTCAGCAACTCCTGAGTACTGAAGCAGTGCACCCATCCTTGCACCGCCGCTTGATGAATTAAGTCCTACGGCATTAAGGTAATCAAACACAACTGCTTGGCCTGGATGTGTGGACCCGCTTACGGCAACATCACAGCGAACTCTTGCGAAATCGGTTTCGCTTGCACCGCTTGATGTGACATACATTTGCTGAACGCCGTTGAACGTTCCACAAAACCATACTCCGTTTAAGATCGTCCAAGCATTGTCTTGACTTGACTCAGGGCTGGCGGCCGATGGAAACGTCTCAAGTACTTTGTCATAGTCGGTGTTGTACCATGACGCCTTCCAAGAAGACCCATCCCAAGAGCCTCCTGTGCCGTCGTTATCTAATGCATCATTTGCAGAGTCATCAAGCGTACTAAAGTCATTGATATTATCAGTGCTAAACGCACCGGCCATTACGTGATGACCTAGGCTCGTGTAGTCAGTGAGAAAGGTCTTAAGCACGTCATAGACGTAATCGTTAGGATCGTATACTGTCATGGTCTAATGATTCCCCATCCATTATACTCTGTCTTATCGAGCGTGCACTCATCAAAGACCTTGCGAATACCTTTATAGGTAGGATGATCCAAGTCATCCATAATGATCGTGCCACCCGGTGCTAAGTACTCATAGGCCTCTTGTAAGTCGTGACGAACACCTGATTCACTGTGATCACCATCAATGAATATGAAGTCATAACGACCTGTGATGTACTCAGGAAACCCGTTGCTGTCAGGTTCACGATAATGAGCGACGACGTTGGTTCTTTGAGTTGCTGCAAGCGTGTCCCATACGTTAGGAGCACGGTGCATCGATATGTTAAGGTCTAACGTATCCACGTGATCGAATATTACACTTAAGTATGCAGCTCCAACTCCATAACACGTTCCTATCTCAAGTGCACGTCTTGAAGGCTTATCACTGAAGTATGACGCAAGCCATAAGGCTCGAGCGTATGTCATAAAAGGAACGCCATGTACGACTTTATCGATGTCCTCGATTGTTTTGCATTTAATGTTACATTCATATTGAAGATACATAGCCTTCACAGCATTGAAGTACCAGCGTTCGCGCATGCTTAATTGCTTACGTGTCTTACCTATTTTATTAAACACATGGTCATAGGAACACGTGTTCTTGCCGTGATACCAGCGTACATAATTAGTTGGCGAGTTGTCGATTACATCAAGGTCTTCGAGTTGAGACGTGATGTGATAGTCCTCGTGCATCATCTTATGAGGGTAGCCTATCTTTCTGACATCTTCGGTCTTTGCACAAAAGAGTCCGACGAATCCGAACTTACCACCTTGAGCGACGAAAGGATCAACGTCGTGAAGATCGCAGATGATCATGTTCTTAAGTGTGTTGGGACGGCCAGTAAGTTCGATTTGTCCTAGCTGAAGGTTGACTCGATCTTTCCCATGATAGTCGTCATCGTCCCAGTGCATGATGTAAGGAGTCTGCACGAGGTCAAGCGCATACTCTCTGGCCTCTCCGATTGTTTCAAAGGGCTCTACGAACACCTCCTTAACGTTTCGATAGTTATCACCGGCAATTCGTGTGCCTCCTTGGTTGATGATCAGGAGCTCAGCACAATCAACCGTCTGCCTCATGAATGAACGCAATGACTTACGTGCAAAGTCCTCACGGCATTTAGTCGTCAGCATTACGCATGTGACTTTAGTCATCCTCTCGCCTTCCTTTGAAATACTGAAGCATAGCGTCATTGAACCTGGGATCAGTCCAAGTCCACAAAGGACCTTCCTTGACGATATGCTTCCTGGGATCGAAACCTAAACGTCTTAAGATATGGAACCTTTCATTGTACTTACGGTTGTCATGGGACCCGTGTGGAAAGTAACGTAGCATTCCTTGTGTGCAGCCGATGTCTGCTTGGCACTCCATGTTAACGGGAAAGCACTGTTTCATTGCCTCTTGTTTCCATATAGGACTTAGGGAATCGAACATTGGATGATCCCACCAGCCTGTGACCGCGTTCAGCATCAGACGATCGCCTCCGCCGCATATAGCGACATCAGGTATAGGTCCTATATTAGATCGCCAAGCTAATGAGTACCCAGGCTTAGCGTGCCACGTAGGATTTAATCGGATCTTGTACGTTGCAGCAAACGACGGAAAAATCCTTGGGTCGTATTCCATGTCATAGCATTGCACAGATGTGAAGGGCTGCACGACCTTGTGTACATCGAGCAACTGCTCTGTTTTAATTAACCAGTCTTGGTCACTGAAGAGTATGTCAGCGTCGCACCAACACAGGTACGGCTTAACAGACATTGCGGCTGCGTGATTTATCAGCGCTTCCTTTTGCCACGCTACATGACGATCTCGTGACCCACGAACAATGATATGATTCGCTGCTAAGTACTCAAGGTCAAGAGGTTCATCGTCATCATACACGAGCTCAACAACTGTCGTCGGATAAGCATGGGCAGTAAGCGACCTTATGAGGTTCTCAACAGGTTTCTTGTACCTACAAGGATTAAAGAATGGTATGATTACTTCCGTGCGCATCGAGCCTCCAATGCCCAGTCGTCAAGTGAGAATGTAATGCAGTTAGTAGACACGTTCCATGTTGAGTACCCAGGCTTTGCATGAAGCTCGCCGCTGATCTGATCGTCCTCATAAGCAGTGTGAATACCGAAACGACCTTTAGGTGAGTACATATGAATGGTACCATCGAAAGATTGCCATGCGGTATGACACTTAGGCGGATGTAGCCAGAACTCAGTCACGCCTAGTGATTCACTCACATCATCACCGGGTCTAATCATTACTGCAGTAGCCGGCAACATACGGATGATACCGAACCTCGAGATGGCGTAGCACAAACGAGCCTCAGTCAGCTCCGTCAGGACAAGTCTCGAATAAACTGAAAGCATCGAGTTTAGTAAGTCCTCCATAGGTCACATCGCTTTCTATGCCGTACTCCATGTGGAGCAACATCTGCAAGTAGTGAATAGCTTTCTTGAGATCGGTGACGCCTTCGCCTTTGTCCTTGTGACGGGTGATATGCTTTATGGCGAAGGACTCGCAGGCATTGAGCTGATTCTTTTGACAATACTCAATGGGTTGAATGGGACGGTCCTTGTAGTGGTCACCGTCATGTTGAATGTTTAAGGGATCGGACATGGGATCGTAGTCCTTATGAGCATTAAAAAGATGGCGCCGGCCGCGCGCTCAAACGACCGACGCCTTCACCCCACACACAGGTGACTTATGCGTTAGGATCGAACTCTGGCATTGTGACTGTCCACAGAGTGATCTTAACGGTTTGTGCTGCGACAATGTCGCGGTTGTCAAGGATCATGTCGGCGCCTGATCCCGAAGGACCAGCATCACCATCGATGACCGCCGTTTCATTACGGTCCACAGCACGGAACCAAGAAGCAGCGCCGCTTGCGTTAGCAGACGAATCGTCTGTAACTGAGTTAGCTGTTGCTTTACCTCCTGGGTTGGCATCAGCCGCTCCACCGAAGGCGGGGTTGCTGAGGTTAAGTTCTGCAAGTAAGGCATTGCCTCGTGTCCAAGTACCACCGCTGGTGTAGGCTGTGAAGGCTGTACCATCGATGTTATTGGAGTCTTCGTCTTGCAGCTCGAATGTATTAGCCGTGACGTTCGCAACGAGGTACTGATTCTCGTTGAGCTCTGTCATGCCGGCAACGCCGGTGATGAAGACCTTGTCACCATTACTCAGGCCATGACCATTACTTGTCACAACCACTGGGTCTGCCTGCGTCGCTCCTGTGATGGCACCAGTTGCGTGGTTGCCTGTGGAAGGAGCATCATCAACATTGTCTGGCTGAGGCCCATCATAGATGCGCACCCGTCCTTCCGTGTTTGTGATACCGACATCGATCAAGTCGACGACAGTATCGCATGCGGCAATAGCCGATGCATTTGAAATCTTTGTGCCACGTGGCATTGTCCTCTCCTCTTAGCTAAGATATGATTCAGTCCGGACTCTTTGGGATCGAATCGAACATGCCTTGCACATCTTTATCCGGAGTAAGTTCAGTGCCTGACACATCGCTGGGTAATTTTATTTCATCCTTGACTCGACGCTCAAACTCACGTGCTATAGTTTCGTTGTCCTCGCCGCATACGACATACAGCAGACGAACCAGTTGATTCACGATCTGCTTGAGGTCCATCGGTGTGATGGCATCTTTTCGTGTTGATTCGACAGCAGCAGCGTCTTTGCACATTTGGGCGACAGACTGCAAGGCCTCTCGCATTAGTATGGCCGCTGACATTATCGTTTCGTCTCGATTGTCTTGATCTTCGGGGATCTCATTAGCACCAGAGAAAAGCTTAACAGCCTGAGCGCACGTCATACGCATAAGGGCGAGCTCTTCCTGTAGGTTTAACTGTTCAGAAGAGTCAAGATCGAGCTGGGCCTCGAGTGCTTCGTTTAATGTATTCGTTAGGTACTTAGAATAAAACATTGGTAGGCTGTAGTTCCTGACCTTTGCTCGCTTGCCGCTTCCTCCATGAAACTGACAGAAGCGAGAACCAGTGATTGCCCACTTAGCGCATCGATGACCGGTGTGCCTGATCCTTTGACATTGGCGTTCATGTCCTTCGGGTGGTCGACCCTGCAAGAAACCAGTCAAGTCCAGATCTCCCGGGCTTCCTCAAGCGCCTTGTGTATCATAGTATGTGCAGTGCCCATGCTTACGTCATAGTACACAGAGATCTCTTCCGTTGTGCAACCGTTCATGTACTTAAGATAAAGTATTTCACGTGATGCGTGGGACAAGCTCTCCAGTATTTCTATTACCTCTAAGCGGGTAGAGTATTCAACTACTTGTGACCTTTCATTGAGCTGCTCTAAGGCTCCATGCTGCAAGCGCTTGTTCACGTACTTCCAAACGTATGCTCTTATCGTTACTGCGACATAAGTCCACAAAGGCCGGACCTCGTCCCAAAGTTCGATGCAGCGTGGCACCTTCACTAACACTACGTCAGACCAGAGTTCCTCTTCGAGATCACGCCGGCCACGGCTGCCGATACGACATATGTTCCGAAGCCGGCGTTCATTCTCAAGTATGTACTCCCACGGGTCAGGCTTATCCATGCCTGTGCCTTTCTTACTTGCCGCCGCAAGCTGTGCAGCGGTAACGATTCCCAACAAAATAGGTCATGAGTAAATCTTTCTCCAGCATCCTAGGCAAGTGACAATGCCATCCTTAATGACCCACTGCCTCGACTTTAATTTTATCTGCCCACAGTCTGGACAGCGACGATCTTTGGGTAGATCATAGTTTCTGATTTTTCTTCGGCGCTCCTTCCGTGACTTATGCTCTGGTGCATCAATTATGTTATCTTCTGGCAAGGACTTACGTGCCTCATCCAAAGTATGTCGTAAGTCTGCAAACGTTGTGTCTATTTTCGGACGGCTCATGAAATTTTTCCAGTATACGAAACACAGTGCCCAGAAGTGTCAACTCACATGAAAAAACGACTGATCAAATTTTCGAGTCAGAATGCATGCACATCAAAATCAGATGTATAGTATTTGTATGTATTCTTAACTTAAGCCTTAGTTATTATTATTATAGTTTATATCAACTGAGATTGCAGTATTTGGCAGTTTGATCAAATTACTCACGTGAAAGTTTTTCAAGTTTAGTAGCCTCGCGTTTTCCAACGTGCTTTGACACTTCTGGGAGCAACACTTTCTTTTATCATTTTATTAACGGTCAATCGTAAGGTAGCATTTTCATTTTGGATCTTTCTTTAAGAAAACTTTCAAAGTCCAATTATCATCGTGTTCAAAGTAGAAATGTCTAACACGATCATCGCCAGTCAGTTTCTTAATAGTCTCTAGTCGAAAGGAAAGCTTTCGCATTTGAGGTATCACAAGAGCAGGGTCAGAGTATATGCCAGCGCCAGACTCATAAAAGATAAGCATGCCGTTGTTAGGATTCTGCAATCGATACTCTATCTTGTCCTCGGGTGCCAGCCGGAACCTTTCGTCGCGTGTCAGATCAGAATACATTCTTTGCATCCTCATTTGTGGTTATGAAAAAGCATTCTTGCTTGTCGTCACGCAAGACGCGAATGTTTTCATTTAAGTCAAGACCCTCGACCAAGTCGTAAGGAATAGTGATCTCTTCACGGTGCTCAAGCATAGCAAGAACGATCATCTTCAAGGTAGTGCGTTCGTTCAACAGTTCTTGTACGCCTATGAGCGACTTATGTTTACTCTTCCCATATCGATTGTCAAGAAACTGGTAGCCCGAAGCAACTGCAAGATCACCGATCAGATTACGCAAACCATTCAGCCGTTCGGTCAGGTCTTCGCAGTTCGGACAGCAAAGCCTTTGCTGAGTCAAAGGTGAAGAGCGTTTCACTTTCTCCGCTTCGAGATGTTCTGACTGTTGTGATGACTCCTTCCCAGTCGCTTGGCTTTCCGTTGGGTAAGAGCCGTGCAATGAATGCGGAACCATGTTTTCGTTCGTTGAGTTGTCCAATTCTTTGCTCCTGATGTTTGCCTAGCTTAGTGGTTACACCTTTGAATTCGATGAACCCTTGCCAGTACTTATGGTGTATGTACCGATCCGGCCAACCCGGCGGCATCTTCATCTGTGCAACGATCGGTAAGATCACAGCATTCATTCTTTCCAGTTCCTTTGTCACAATGCTTGTCCACTGTGATTCTTTCAATGGTTACCTCCTTTGGTGCTTCAACGCCGATGCGAACGTGCGCAGTTCTTATCTTGCATATCATTACGTCGATGTAAGACCCGTCAGTCAAATGTAAACGAACGGTTTCTTTTTCTTTTCTTGAAAGTACTAACATCTAGGATTCCTTTCTCAGGATGTAGTATTCATCCCGTAGTGTATTAGTGCGATTCGTTCGATAAAATCAACAGACTTGAAGATCAAGTCCATTTACTTTCGTTTGTAACCTCCGAACTCATCCCAGTACATATCTTTCTGGAACTTGTCTGGATCGACCAATAACTTATCGATCATGTCGTCAAAGATTTCCCACTTGGGAACAAGATGCAACTTAACGGACTCACGCATCTGTTCTCTGAACTCTACATCCTTCCAAAGAATCTCTGCCTTCTCTTTAAACTCAGCCGGCGTCTTCATTCGACACCAGTGATCTTTAGGCAAGAGCTCACAACCTTCATCGTACTCAGGATGAAACAGCGGGATGCATCCTTGTGAGATCATGATGTAAGGCTTACCAGTCAAGAACCCTTTCGTATGCGGAACGACTGGCCCGCACACATGCATTTGGAATTGCTTGAACACTTCTGCCGGCTTGAGCTTACCACACCAAGGAAGGTTCTCTTGTGGCCCATCGTATGAGTCCCAACCCTCACCGAAGATTTCAGTACCTTCAGGCAAGTTGTCAAGTAGCTCATACCAACGTTCAGGCTTACCCATCTTGATACCAGTGTTGAAGTGAGCGTGAGCCACGATGACCGCTGGGTATTGGTTCGTGTTTTCACGTTCATACTGATAGGCCCAAGATTGACAATTGGCAAACTTGGAGTGAACAGCATACTCTTGTCCACCCACTACTTTGTTGAACGACGCCTCACACTGATCAAGCAAAGCAGCGGGTCTGCAATAATCCGAGTACCACGTCATCTCCTGATCCCGAGGGTAACTGCGTGGATCATTACTTAGGACGATACGAGGTAACTGCAACTCGTGTAGAGCCTGCAGCATCGGAGCATTGTACCGAATAGCAAAAGCCAAGCAAGCAGCGCCCATAGGATTCCAACCTAAGGAACTTGTAGGCGCTTGACCCGTAACATTGATCATTGCGATCGGGTCATGCTTACTTAACTCTTCGTGGTCTTTGGCGTAGGCCTCGCGTTGCTCAGATTCGAGCGACCAGTTGTCGAGACCTTCAATAGTCGATTGCACAACAGTAAGACCAGGTATGACCTCACCGCGGTACTGACCATAGAAGACTACATTGCAGTCTCCACGATCAATCAAGCGGCGAATGACTCCTTCCGTTTCGCCTTGCTCACCACGTTCAATAACAAGGTCGCGTGTGTAAAACACTGACCCTCCTTTGCATACGATTAAGGTCTTCATGCTTCGTGAATCCTCCAAAGATTAAGATAAGTTTGATATGTGGGAACAGTCCCAAGGTCCATCCATTCATTCGTCCACTGAGCAGACAACTTAACGCCTTTTATTTTCTGATCGTTCAAGAAGTTGATCAAAGGACCATCCATGTCTTCCATCGTTGATCTTTTCAAGCCAAGAAAGCCGGCAAGATAATACTTATGTACTCCATTGTCTCTTTCAGACCATTGGCATGTCTTAAGGTGGTTTGGCTCGTAACGATCAAGTTCGGGTAACTTTGTTTGAGCGTCATAACTAATGTAGGTACAGTAATCGGGTATGCCGTTTTTCACAATGCTCATGGTGTGAGGGTCAGGTAACGTTGGGTAGCGGTTGTCACCGAAGGTAATGACGGCGTTGTCACTGCAAAGAATAGCTGCTCGGTTAAGCGCATCGCTTATGCCCACAGGCTTGGGTTGCACAACGAACTCAACCTCAGGGCAGTCGCCTTCATAGTACTCTGAGCGAATCTTCCAATAGGATTCCACGACCCTTGATCGGTCTTGCACAACGACGATGTTTTCGATTGTCTCGTGTTGCCTTAAAAAGTTCAAGGCAGACTCGAACATAACGCCGCCTTTTATTGGAAGTAAGACCTTGTTCTCAAGGCGTGTTGACTTGCCGGCTGTCAGTATGATTCCTGTACTCATTACTTTTCTCCTATTTCAATATCACGAACATCGATGAAGCGAACGTGTATCGTCGCTCCAAGACCTCTCACATAAGAGATCGGAATTAAGGCGTCGCGCATGTCGCGCTTGGTCTTTTCAGGTTTTGATCTGATAAGGAATATGATCCCGGGTTCGTTACCAGTTTTCATCGCATACCGTAAACTCTGAGACAAGGCTGCGTCATATTTGTCCAACCATTCGACTTCCCAAACGATGTCCTGTTGAAGGATATCGGGACGTGTACCGTCAGGCAAAATGAACTGTGTAGTCGACCCAGGCATCGACTTTGCAATTGCTTCAGTGTAGTCGTCTTCCTTAGGCTGAGCAAAGCCAACTTGGGACATCACGATTAGTGTACTCAAGCAAATGGTATTTCTCAAACATATAGTAGTCATGATAAGCCTTCACTGGGTCGTCTTGATAGTACTCCTCAGGCATAGCTTGAGGAGGGTCAAAGAAGTAGTGAGATGGAAACTTAAAGTGCTGAACATCAACACTCAAGTCATCAAGTATGAAATGAGTCTTGTGCCACTTATTGAACCTATGCTTGTACTCATAGGAAAGTTGATAGGCTAGTGTAAGTGTCCATCTATAATTGCCAGCAGCAGACCTTACCCACTTGGCACAAGGATGATTGTAATGCGTAAGCTTGTATGGAGCAAAGAACCCGTAATGAATCCTTGCAGTCGACAGCAATTGAGCAGACTCAATTAACATCTTACCTACATGCTTATCACAATGATACTTGGCCGCATCATAAGGAGATCGTGACAAAAAGAATATGTTCATCAGTAACGTCCTATAAACTTAAAGTACTTTGGCTCGAAACCGCACCAGTCAATTGTAACATGTGTCACAGTGTTTGTCAACATGATTCGACGCGAGGGTAGTACTAAGTCAACTATGTATTCATAGCCTGTCAGTTCTGACTTGACCCTGTCACCGATACTGGGTCGACGATTGCTTCTAAAGTACGTTTTCATTTGTCATCTCCATAAGAGTGCCAGCCTTCTTTCATTCCGGCGTCGCGTTTACAGTTCACAGCGTGCGCTGACTTTTGACCGTTAGGTTTCATATCGTTTACTAATGTGCGTGGACCGCTGCCGCAGTTCATAAGCAGCGCATCCCAATACAAACCTTTGCGACGTAACTGATCTTGCAGCCACTGACGATTAGATTCCTTGCGGCCTGTCATCAACACTATGTGACAGCCTTGTGATTCCCAATCAGCAAACTGCTCCAAGACACCGGGCAGTATGGTGATAGGATTAGTCCATTCCCATGGACGACAATGTTTGATGACTGTTCCATCAATGTCAACGATAACACATTGCTTCTTACAATTCATTTGCAATACTCCTTGCTCTATCTAATGCCCACTTACGATACTTGAATGGATGAAGGTCTTTGTGACAAGCTAAACGAATGTAGTGTGTTGCCAGCAAAGCCCAGTGCACGTGAGAGATATCAAATCCTAACGCGCCGGGTTGACTGCCGTGTTTCATTTTGTGCCACCCGTCATATGACTGCAAGATCTTTGATTCGTCAAGCTCCATGCAGTCAAGACCGCGGCTCTTTCCTGGGTCGATGAGTTTCACTTCACCATGTGAAAGTATAACGTTCTCACAAGTAAGGTCGCCATGACAAAAAGCTACAGGCGTGAGATGCTTGTCACGAATCGTTCGCCATATAGGATCAGCCCATTCACTTGACGAACTGTGCTCGATCAAAGAAAGCCGCTCCTTACAGTACTCGATGTAGTGTTCCTTGTCTACGCTTAAGGTAGTTTCGATGCAAGGGTTGAACCAGACATGACTCTCCATGAAATCGTGGATGACGTCAGGCTGTGCATGAACCCCGGAAATGTAATCATACACAAGACACTGAGGACTTATTGCCTTTAGGTTGTCAGCGATAACACTATGAGGTAACTTAAGCAGCCTTGCGACTTGCCAAGTAGCATCAGGACAAAGCTTGATAATAATGTCGCAAGTTTTCGTCTTGTGTCGATGGACAGTCTGCTGCAAGTTTGTCATCACGGAACCTTTTGAATGTTGGGTGTCTTAGCCGGCCTTTAGTGCCGACACATTGGTATTGAACTTCAACTACTTTGCCGATGTAGTATTCTTCGCGACAAGAGATTTCTTCACGGGTATCGACATCCATCCCTGATACGTTTGCAACTTCGTATCCTTCTGATGTGCTACATATAATCGACCCAATGAATCCTTCATGAGCGCCTTGGCCTTCGGTGTACCCAGTGATGATGAGGTCAATGGTTTCTTGAGGCTTATACTTATACCAGTCATACATGTTTCCGTTCTTAAGTACGTAACCTTCAATGTCACCGCCTATAGGTAACTCACGGACGTTATCGAATCGACCAAGAGATCCCATAAGCGACATCGTTTCGTCAACCCAAAAGTCGAGAAACGTGAAGCCCCAGTTCTCGCACGTTAACTTAGTGGCTCCTAAGTCTTGTGCGTGATGAAGGCTTGGTGAGCAGAACGCATCGAAGCGAAGGTTCTTATCTTCTTTAGCAATAGCCGAGGACACATAAGATGCAGGTTCACCTGGGTACCAAAGTTCTCCCCACACCTCAGTGTCTCTCGGCATCTCAAGCACGCCCAACATCAGTGTCGGACAGAACTTGAGTTTCTCGTAGTATTCCTTTGTGTTACGTGACTTGATGCTAACACGGCCGGCAGTGTCCTTTCGTACCCTCATCTGCCAGCCATCGTGTTTAGCATGAGCAAAAGCAACAGGCTGATTCTTGTACCTCGGAGCCTTCATGAGTTGATCTCCTCTTGCAGATCTTCAATGCTATCCTGTAAGCGGAGCAGTTGTTCAACCTTGGCCCGTTTATTTTCGATAGCAAGTTCTTGATTAAGCTCTTTAAGATGCTCCTCAGCGTCGTCAAGCATTGGGATAAGATTCTGTTGACGATGGAGCAAGGAATCAAGTTCCCTTTGCAGTTTCTCGATCTTTGCTCTTGTGTGATCGATGTTGTCCTGCAAGATCCTTGGAATTTGTATGTCTGTCTTAAGGGTCCGGATCAGCGACTCTTCAGCTTTGATTGCTTCCTTTAGATCAGCGACGACTGTTTTCCGTCCAGTCATTTGTTTCTCCTATGTTAGTAGTAGTACCCAGTGGGGGAGCTTATCCTGAAGCTGGTCCCCAGTTCATTGTAACAAATGCTATGGTCAGTTGTCAACCCCAGAATGCACTAATTTGGAAAAACTTCTAAAATAAACTTGCTCCCAGAAATGGCACGTCCTGAGAGCAAGTCTCGTGTCCTTGATCAAGTACACGTGATAATTATCACGCGGCGATATTACTCGTCGTCAGCATCCTCCTCAGGACCCTCAGACTCGTCATCTTCATCATCGCCTTCGACTTCATCATCGACTTCGACTTCATCATCGACTTCGACTTCATCGTCGACTTCGACTTCGTCAGCATCTTCGGTCTGACGTTGACGCGGCTCTTCGTCGGACTCGACCATCGGCATCGGTGCGCCTTTGATCTCATGTTCGTTGAGCAACTTGAAGGCGTCGTTCAACGCTTGTGGATCATCGGTGCTGATGATGAACGCACCTTCGGCTTGCTTAACTTCGACGTTCATGCTGGTCAGCTTTTCTTTCACTTCGTTTGGGCATTGCCCGTGGAAGCTTGATTCACGTGTATGTCCCATAACTTTTGTTCCTTTCGAGAACTACAAACGAAAAAAGGGTCGCCCACAATGGACGACCCAAGGTCTCAGACAGCGGTGAACTACTCGTCTTCTTCGAGAGTCGACAGCAGTTCGGCAGTGTCGATGCCGGACTCTTCGAGCTCCTTCTTGAGAGCATCCATCCGTTCTTGCATCTTCTGCAAGCGTTTGGCTTTGGCCGCGGCTTTCTTGCCACCACCCTTGCGAATCAGTTCGGCTTCATCGCGGTAGCCTTTGGCTTTCTGCTCGAGATCTTCGGCTCGCATAATGAGGTAAGAGGCTTCGGAAGCGAAGTCTGATTTGCGAAGCGGCTTGTGAACTTTGGGATCAAAGTCATCGGGAACAGACTCGAGTTTTTCGGTCGGTTTCCCGTCAGCATCGACCTTGAGCAGCGGATGATGAACTTTGCCTTTCTTTTGCGGCGCAGTCGATTCATCGCCTTTGCTTCCAGGTTTAGCAGACTTGGCAGATTCTTGAGGTTTGTTCTTCGTAGCCATGATTCGTTTCTCCTATAAGAAACAGAGTTCAAAAGTTTTCGACAATCAACTTTGATTGCCAAGATAGGTCCAATGTATCCTGTGGATGTGTTTGTGTAAATCTCAAAACAGTAAAAAATGGAAAGTTTTTAGAAAAAGTTCTGGGGCCCGAGATGGACCCCAGAATCGTCGGGTCTATTCGTCCAATTGAATCAATTGGCCAATAACATCGATGAACCCTAGCTCGTCACGTTGGACTTGCCAACGGTCGCCGTCACCATCTACATAGATGGCATAGTCATCGGAGCAGCTGGAAAGTTTACAGAGTTCGGGACATCCGAAAATCGGAAGTTGCATTTCATCAACCCAAGTCCAACATTCGGTCAAGTAGAACTCAGTGAACAAGAAAAGCTCTGCATCCTCAAGTACTAAGAATGTCTTGCAGCTATTTCCGATGACAACATCGAAAGTGTTTGCGACTGTCTTCTCAATGAAGAGCGTGCCGCCGGCGTAAGTGTAGCCTTGTGAACTTCCAAGAACGTCGTCAGCAAGAGCGTCAGCAAGCGAGTCGTTCCAAGTTCGTGTTAGTCGAAAAGATTCAATGTTGTGAAAGTCGTGAATGTTCTTCATTGTGATGTCTCCTATGTGTAAAGGTAAAGTTAAGTAGGTTATCCGACTACTGTGATCCCGTGATGAACAAGAACGGTGATCATTGGATCATTGTTGTGCATGACGACTGGAACGAATCGACCTTCCTCGTTTACTGCAATCAAGTAGTTCACTCGGTCGAAGCCACATGCTTCAAGTTCTTTCTCCAGTTTCTTCTTTGCGTTATCGAAGGTAGCGTAGCCTTTTGACTTTGCGATGTTTGTCAAGTTCTTCATTGTGATGTCTCCTATGTAAGTGTTAGTGATTAAGCGTGGCAGCGATTCTGTTGACGAACTTCATTTGCGAACTCAAGGAACAGTTGAGTCAAGTCTTCGATCAAAGTGTCCCGATGATTTCTCCAAGAGTAGCTGTAACCCATCTCTTTCCCAAGGTCGATCAGTTGCTTCTTGTTCTTGGTGTCCTTGTCCAATCGATTGCGAAGTACCTTTGCGATCGAGCGGTCAGTTTTGTTTTCGGCGACAAGTTCTGCAACTTCTGTTTGAATCGATTTCTTCATTGTGTATCTCCTATGTAAGTGTTTGTGTCGATCAACAGCAATCGACTATGTATACATTATCGACATATGGGGAAGTTATGTAAATAGGAAACGGGAAAAAACTTCCTCATTTTGAAAAATTTTTCTGAAGTCCTGAATCATCCTGTTTTCACGTACCCTCGAGACAGGTATTGTTTATAAACTTTTCTAGCGGCATGAACTGGAAGCAGGACTGGTAGCTCGTCATTCTTTTTAATGACCGTAACTGAAGAAAGGACCGTGAACTTAACACGATCCTTTCCCTTAACCAATTGGACAATCATATGTCAGATTCCAACTCCTGGTGGTGGATCAGACTCCATGTATTCCTTTCTCTCTTGACCGTTAAGATGATATCGGGCAAAGGACCAACACGACTGCCAGTAATCCCTTGCGAACTCGATCGTGTTGGCCTCTAAGCGATGCTTACGGAACCCGTGATGGTATTCACATTCACTATCGATCAAGTGCTGATCCTGCAAGTCTTCGTCATTGTAACATTCCAATGCGAACTCAAGTACTTCCTCAATCGGCGTGTTGCTTGTCATTGTGATGTCTCCTATGTAAAGGTTAAGTTAAAATCCAGCAAGCAGTAAGTCAATGATCGTGTTCACCTTTCGCGTTGCGTTACTGCGTAAGTGCAGCGTGGCGAATGTTACTGCAATGGTTACTTCGTGTCGGCCAACATCCACGTGTTCGCCTTTGTGTTCATAGCAAGGACATGTTACGGTCAGCATCGTGTTTCTCCTATGTGAAAAGAATAAGAAGGCCGCCCCGGAGGGCGACCAGTTATGTCTTCATTGTATCAGCATTCAGAACATCCAAGGTTTTTCTTCAAGATCCCATGCACGTCCATTGTAACTCACGTGACCAATTTTCTTGCCATCTTTCTCAAGCATTCCACAATTGCCTCGCATGTCACGCGACCCGATAAAATAGTGATCGCGGTGCTTTCTCCAAGCAGCACTTGCAGCAGCAACAGACTCGACTTCTTGTTTGAAGTTTGCTTCAGTTGTGTGAATGGTGATGGTCAGCATCGTGTTTCTCCTATGTAAGTGTTTGTGTTTGTCGATTTGTTTCGACTATGTTTCTATTATCGACATGTGAGGAAGTAATGTAAATACCAATCGGGAAAAAACTTCCTCATTTTGAAAAAGTTTTTCGGCACGCATTTTACACTACTATAGTAGTATCATTTAAGATGCTCGAATGCGAATCCTTCTTCGGGCGATTCTTTTGTCTCTCCAGCCGACGCTTCAGCCCAGTTCTTCGAGCTGATTCCATAAGAACATCGGACAGGAACTCGCATCTCGATTTCAGGATTGGACATGTGCCATACAATGTCGCGTCTTGTGCGAGGATCCTCGAACACTTCCTCTGGACCTGTAAGACAAAGTTCATCGTGCACTTGAGCCATGTAACGAATAGGAGTTCCCATAAGCTTACGTCTTAAGGTAACGATTCGTTCCTTCATAAGGTCAGCAGCAGTTGATTGGTTC
>Ga0255751_10000275_pt1 | contig 47782 bp, 59 predicted proteins | sample 071ome_20_FD_179951 | JGI IMG/M metagenome (GOLD analysis project Ga0255751, IMG submission 179951) | Coastal salt marsh microbial communities from the Groves Creek Marsh, Skidaway Island, Georgia - 071412BT metaG (version 2) | ecosystem: Environmental > Aquatic > Marine > Intertidal zone >... | reverse complement strand
ATTCAAGCATACGCTGAAGTCGGGGGTGTTAGTGCTACAGCTGCTCCCGTTGCTAATTCTTCAGGCTCTGTTACAAATCAGGCAATCCAAGTTTTACAAGGACCCTACATTACAAACACCTATGGGGCTGGGATCCAGTGCCAAGGTCCAACCCTAAACTTCACACCTTATGTAACTGGAAGTGCATCTGCTACCAAACCATACGAACCATATTATTATGATCCTGTGTATGATATGCGGGATCTCGATGAGGATGGTGCCCCTGATAATCCTGGGTCTGTTTTGTATCGTGTTCCTGTAAGGACTGGTCAGAAAGATAACTACAACCTGGGTGTAGGTTTCTCTGCTACTTGGTCTCGTCCTCTCGATAAGAAGTTGCAGGATCAATGTAAAGAAGCAGCTGCTGCTAACATCGCTTTGATGCAACAGCAAACTGCTAACAAGAGATTAGATTTTGAGATTGCCAGACTCAAGAATTGTGGTGAGTTAATTCAAAAAGGAATCATGTTCCACCCCAAGAGTCCTTACTATAAAGTGTGTGCTGATGTAGTGGTTATGAATAAGAACAAGATTGCTCCCCACAGGCATACTATCCCTTCGGCTTCAGCACCTTCTTCAAAGCCCGAATCGCCTCTGTCCTCTCGCGCTGAAGATCTCGGCGCTCCGTTACAGACAGGACGGGAACAGACTTCCCCCTGATAGCAGCAATCTTCTTCATTACTTTCTTAACCGTTGGTTTGATAACCTTTAGTAGGATATCTGCCAGCGGTTTTGCCATAAGTGCTGATGCTGTAGCAACAACAGCAATCGTAGCAGTCGTAGTGACCACACCAGGAGCAGGAAGACCAGCAACAATCTGTTGAGGAATAGGCACTGCTTCTGTTATCTGAACACACTCATTACCTATGAGTTTATATTCAGTAACCTTCTTTCGGAAACCTTCTACATATGTTCCAACAGGTTCCTTTGCTTCCTGTGCTGGTGTGGGGCAATCTACCTTGGCAGTAGTAGGTGGTGCTGCCTGGGGTACTTCTACTTGTCCTGGTGGTTCTGGTTTTTCTTTTCGTCTGGTATCAACTCCAGCAGGAGCAGTAGGAATTATCTGCTCTGGTTCAAAATTGATAGGATTATAACTTGGGATACCAGAATCGCAGTAAGTAACCAATCCTCTCTCGTCATCACTTCCGAGAGTTTTGGAGTTGTTGTTTGCTTCGTGGGCTTCGACACAACCAGGCACATCAACAATAGGCACACCAATATTTACTGTTACAGGTGGTGCTAGTGGTACAGACGTATAGTTTTCTGAAGATGTTACGACCTGTGGAATATCAATCTCCCTGATGTTAATATTGGGTGATACAATTTCAGGAATTTCAGGCATCAGTCATCTTTGAATAAATTAGAAATCGCAGTGAAAACTGAATGAAATGCTACGTAAAGAAAGAAAGTTTCAGTTGCTTCTTTCTTTGCTTTCTTTTTATATGTACTTTGTGACATGATAATAAATTCGTATTACATTACTATTTAACAATCATTGAATACTTGACCAACTTGTGACCCTGCTTCAGATCCAATCTTCTGACCTAAGAGCAATGCCCAACCGCCTGCCAACCATCCGATGTATGGGATGTTGACAACAGCAGGAACAATAGCACCAGCGGCAACAGCACTACCTGCCATTGCACCTTGTGTGCGTGCTCCAGCGTCCGCCACTATGCACTCTACGTCTTTTGCAGACTTTCCCTCGGCGTCTACAGCACCACCCCCTAGGTTTCTAGCACCCTCTCTGGTGTATTGGTCACGACGATACTCATTGCGATTTGTAGTACCACCACCAAATAAACCTCGCTTCTCTTGCTCCAAGCGTAAAGATTTTTCAGACTCTAAAACTTTAGGGTCATCGGCACGAAACTCAATCTCGTATCCATCCTTACCAGCTTTGATTTTGTATGATGAATATGGACCGTAAGGGATATTGATAGTAGGAGGTTGATGCACAGATTCCTGTGGTCTAATAATATAACCTAGAAGTCCAATGTGAGATACACCCACCAGGGCACCTAATGCCAACGCTGCCACCTTCATGGGTGATCTTTTCTTTGTTGGAGTTTCCATTGGTAGTTTCTCGGTAGGTGTTACATTAGACTTCCAGGGTAGTTTCATGGCATTGGTAGAGCAGGACCAGTTGTTTTAGGTAACTCAGGAACTTCAGGCATTGCAGCATCAAGCATACCAGGAAGTGCTTCAGTGATTGCTGCAGTAGCAGCCTTCGTGACATTCTCTCTAGCAGTTTCGATAAGTGTATCTTTGTTTAGCAAAAGATAAGCACCACCTCCGATCAGACCAAGAGAGGTCAGACCAGATAGCAGTGCTACAACGTTAATCAGTTTTTGCATCTTTCTTTGGCTCGATAGCGGAAACAACAGGAACCTCCTCTTTTTTCGCTACTGGTTTGGCAGCGGCACCACCTGCTTTAGCAGGAGACAGTCCAAACGCAGCTAACGATCCAGAAAAGACCGATGCAATGAAGGTGGGATCAAAATCTAAGATCTTTTGACCATTAGGAAGTCTTACATAGCTAAAGGTGAGAAGAGAGGCAGACCAAATAAGCACAACAACTTTCACCAGATTACCAAGAACTTCACTCTTATCTTCATCATGGTCTTTCTCTTCTACCTTTGCTTTGGATTTATTTCCGAGCATTGGTATATGAGTAAGGCTCTACTATTTAGTTTTTTTCTTGCCAATATTGTACTTAGTTTCCAGGGTCCACTCACCCTTTTCTTTGAATGCAATAACTTTGATTTGATTCAGGGGTGCAATATCAGTGATTACTTCTGCATTGACGACGACGATAAGTCCCCAATCAGACAAGAGCTGAACGATACGGTTACGACGTTGAACATCGTTAGCAGTAAGATTTGCTTTCTTCCCATCGAGCGCAAAAAGTTCCTTGAAGTGTACGATATAGTATTTACCCTTCTTGTGCAGAATGTGACAAGATTGGTAAAGTTTCTTTTCTTTGCGAGAAGCAACACCAATTCGAGTCAATGTCTCACGCACTTTTAGGAAATCATCTGGTTCTTTCAGAGTAACTTCAATCATATGAGATTCAGTCCACTGAATCTCTGGTTCTGTAATAGTGGTCATTTCAATCCCCCAATATCAAGTTTAGATCTAATGTAGTTTATTTGGTCGGTTGATAAAATCCTAAGTGCTTGGAGTGCTTTGGTGTCACTATAACCATAGTAACGTTTGATACAATCTAAGTCTTCAACTTTATCTTTTTTTATCCAAGGAGAAAAACGTTTCTTTTTCCTAACGGTATTTATAAAGAAAGAGTATTGCATGTCTTTGGGAAGATCATGATACATATTCATTTCATTAGCAAAAAGAAGCGTATCAATATGACCAGACAAACATCTATTCACGATGAATGGGGGATACTTCTTGATGGCATCAGGATCATTCTCAGTCAGATCCTCTTTAGTATGATTGATAGAGTTCAACCAATCTTTCAACTCATACTTCATTTGAACACTGCAGTAACACCAACAACTTTTGCACCAGGGTTACGGGCGAGAGCAACCTTACGTGCATCTTGATAATCAACAGCAATCACTTCTTCTTTGAATACTGTGCCTGCTTTGAACAAAGTAACTTCACACTTCATAATTTAGTAGTAGAATCTCTTTACGATCTTTTTGCTCTTTCATGTACTGACCAACCGATCTCATGGTATATGTAAGATCAAACTCATAGGTCTTCCAGTCTTTGAATCTTTCTCTTACAAGTTGACTTGAGTTGTAACTCACCATGCACTTAGAGTCACAGAAATCCATACGCTTAGCAAAGAGATCATGATCAAACTTCTTGTGCATAGCACCCTTTTTACCATACAGATTGTCCTTGATATCGTATGGAGGATCAAGATAGATAAAAGTTTCAGGATCACCACTCAGCATTTCTTCATATGAAAGATTTGTGATGGTCCAGTTACCAATTAGTTGCTGATAGAACTTTAGATTGTCTATCCCTCTAAGACTGAAGTTACTGTCTGAGGCTTGCTTTGAGAAGGAACTTGCTTCTGTAAGACCTGAGAAACTGCACTTATTGACAATATAAAAAGACACAGCACGATGAATGTCCTCGCTATCAGAAAGGTCTTTGGCAAGGTACTTCTTTGCATCATTGAAAAGATGCCTCGCGGAATTGGGGTCAGGGTGCCTTTGTTTGAGTTGGAGTAGGATGTTCGCAATTTCATTACCATTCTGTTGAAGTTGTTTCCAGAAATTATATAGGGGTTCATACAAATCGTTGACCCAGATCTTAGTGCCTGGGAAACGTTTTGTCACTTCGATAGCAACAGAACCTCCACCAAGAAAAGGTTCTCTGTACTCACCTAGACCTTGAGGAAACCTAGGAATAATGTACTTAGTTGCTCGACTCTTGCCGCCTGGATATCTCAATGGGGTTTTTGGGGATTTCATAATCAGGTTGGTGATACTTCAAGTATTCCCAGAAAGTCATTTTCATTTCTTTCTGAGACATGCCGCAATGAGCAGCGGCAGCAGGTAAGTTCATTGTAGCATGAAACAATCCTTCATGCGCTTCCTTTACGTTTTCAGGTGTTGTCTTGACGGTCATACGATCAACTTCTTAGATGATGGTGTGACAATCTTGCTACCAAACATTTCATTGTACTTCTTGGCAACATCTTCTTGCAACTCAGCAATATAAACAATGTGAGTTTTGCTAACAGTAATCTCAGGTTTATCCTTACTGATCACTGTTGCCCAGGGAGCGAATCCAACACTAGATTGTGTCGGGAGAACTACCAGTGCGTTCTGGACTGTGATGAGATAATCAGTTTCAGAGAGAACCTCTGCAACAATCTCTTCACCAGTAATAATACGAATCAGTTTTGCATCAATCATTTGAATTCACACTCCGCCATAATTTCAGTTAGACACGCTAGGAGATTGATCTCCTGATCTGCCACGAAGGCAGTTTGATATTGGTACTTAGCAATGACCAGGACAGCAGCAGGGATGCTAGACCCCTCCAGAGCGGCGTACAGGGCATCATAGACACGCCTCAGGATGGTTGCAGGATCGTTGTCTAGGTTGTTGACCACCCACTTCCTGACCTCACCAAACCGCTTCTCCTTGAGATTCTTGACCAGAGTGTTGGTATCAACGTCAGTGATCTGAACCAGGATAGAGGTATCGATAGACCCACCAGTGCCGTGTCGTTGACACTCATTGAGAACACGTCGCCAGTCAGGGAAGTGTTTGTTGATCAGTTCGGCAAGTACCTTTGGATCATATTGTACATTCTCTTCCTCAAGTATAGTCCTGAGACGGTTGAAAAACTGTGCTGCGATTGCAGGTTTGTCTTTACCACCGATTGAGAAGTCAATGACTGCACATCGGGAGTGCAGGGGTTCGATGATTTTGTTTTTGTAGTTGCAAGTGAAGATGAATCTACAGTTGCTATAAAACGCCTCAATGTTTGCCCGTAGTAGGAGTTGAACATCGTGGGTCGTGTTGTCAGCCTCATCAATAATGATGACCTTTGGTTTACCAGTTGCTTGAAGTGATACGGTCGATGCAAAATTCTTTGCTTGGTTCCGTACAGTGTCAAGAAATCGTCCTTCATCTGATCCATTGATAACAATATAATCACACCCAAGTTCTTCACACAACGCTCGGGCAACCGTTGTCTTGCCAATACCTGCAGGACCTGCAAGCAGTAGATTAGGAATCTCCCCAGTCTCTACGAACTCAAGGAGAGGTTTCTTGATTGCATTTGGCAGGATGCAATCGTTCACAGTTTTGGGTCGATACTTCTCAACCCAAAGAAAATCATTACGCATAATCAATCATACCCAATTCGGTTTTCGGGATTCGTCACGAAGATAATTAGATGCAACCCAAGGTTTGCTGCTAATGTACATCTTGTAAGCAGTAAAAGTGTCAATGCTTGTGTCATGTTTATATTCATCGGGCATTGCTCTGGCGAAGTTGTCTGCTAGAGAATAACAAGTAATTGATTTCTCAGAATGTCTGTGGAAAATTTTCTTTGCCTCAAACAAGGTATCTGCACATGAATGTGTTTTGCCATAGCGATGACTATACTCGGCACATAATGCAATGCCATGCTGAATCAACCAAGCAGTGTTGTAGTGGTTTTGTGCTGCCCAAATTGTGCATGGATGATTACGGAACGCACCTTTTGCAGTTGCATAGTAACCACCATCTTTCTTAGGCAGCGGTGCCCAGTCATAATACCACTTGCTGTAGATGATAGCAAGCATCTGACAGCACTCTAGTGGCATCTTGACAATGTGCTTGTCAGGCAAACACTGTGCTGACGCACCTGGGTCTTGTTGTGTAACGAAGATGTTCAAGGGGTCTCGGGTTCAAGAGCGATATAGTATTTGAGGTTCAGAGACTTGTGATTGAAAACTGAAATCAGTTTGTCGGAAATAACAACCTCATAAGATCCAGGAAGGATACGAATGTTCTCGATCTTGTAGGAGAATTCAAACTCCTTGTCAGTATCACCGACCACAATAGAGTATTCGTTTGAGGTGTCGTTCTTCTTGTCCTTCACCACCAGACTAATCTTAGCACCATCACCGATGACGCACAAGTCAGGAAGGCTATAAATTGATGAAGCTTTCTGAAGAAGACCTAGTTGACCATCGTTGAGAACAAACTCAACATCTATAGAAGGCATCTGAATCCCACTTTCAGGAGGTGCCTTGATTAGAGATGGTTCACAGTAGAAATATTTTACACGACTACCGTTATCCTTGATAGTCAGATAACGTTGATTAGAAAACTCAAGATCAGGATCCTGATGGAGATTGAAACCATTCAGAAATTGACCCAAGTCATAGATAGCAAAATCATTGGGGAACTCCTCAGTGATAGTTGCTTCTGCCAGAATGTTCTTCATATTGGAGATAGTGCGAAGAACATTTCCTTTCTTTACCAGTAGAGACTGGTTGATCTCACAGAAGTTACGAAGAATATTCTTAGTATCGTTAGTCAGTTTCATCATGCGTTCAGTGAGGGTAGTTGCTAGTTTGCTTGTGGAGACCAGAGAAGTGATAAAGAAGAATGCAATAGTGAATTGCTTTCAGGATGTCTTGCTTAGACTTACCATTCTTCTTGCCGAAGCGAGACAGATACTTGATCGCATTTGATCGGCAGAATGGTTCTGCATCACCGATGCTCTCGATAAGATCCAGTGTCTGAGTTTGAGACTCTTGAGAAGTGTAGTGAGCACGATAAGTTCCAGACAAATACTCACGCACTTCCTTGAGTGTCAGATCTTCTTCATACTTCCAAAAGTGAGAGGGTTCAAGATTCAATTTGAGTTCGTTTTCGTTTTCCATAATATCAGAGAGTAGGCTCCATGCATTAACCATAAGTAAACAGGAAGTCATTGACTAAACTTTCTGCTTTATCCTTACCAAAGTTAGAAGATAGATACCCTGCAACAGGATCAAGTTTCTTCATGTAAGAATCAAAGTCAGAATAGGAACTAGTATCCGTTCCAATGGGCATCTTAGATTCTAGCATATTTTTGTATACAGTCAAGTAATTCTTGAAAGAATCTAAGTAGTTGTCAACCTCTTCAGAAACACATTTGCGAATGAATAGGTTGTCAGAGAAGTGATTGCCAGGTTCAAAGAATCTAATACCACCTTCACACTTTGGAAGTCCATCAACTGAGAAACGATAATGTTCTCTTGGATGCTGGAAGTCAAAAGTAATGACAACTTTCTTTGGAAAGAACATCATTAGATCCATACCAAAGCAGGGTAGATCTGATCCAGTCTTTGGATAGATGATGTTATTGTAAATACAAGTCTTCTCATTCCAGATTTCAACTTCTCTAGATTTGAGAATGTGCTTGTTGCTATAGAGTTTGGCGGAAAGGGAGAGATTCTTTCCCTCCCAGTCTGCCCAATCTGCAATGTTCTCTAGGTCAGGAAATACTTCCCAAAGAACTTTTTTGTAATTATTCCATACCATCTTCAGTCTCCTTGAACTCTACATCAGCATCAACCTTGTCATACAATTCTTGGAAGGACTGCTTGGTTTCATCATCGAAACGGTTGAGGCAGATCTGAATTGCCTTTGCTTTGTCACCAAAGATGTTGTATGCCTTGATGATGTGAACCAGGCGACGGGTGGAGATGACTTCATCGACACCACCGTCAGCAAAGGTCTTGCGGATAATGTCTGCCCAGTCAGCAAGACGCTTACAGAATTCAGCATCTGCACACAGTTTGTTGAGAATTTTGATCTCAGTAGCAGGAGTAGGATACTCTTGCTCAAAGGTAATCGGGAAACGCTCAAGGAATGCTTCGTTCAAAACGTTAGTGCCGATAAAGCGTCCGTCATCAGAACCCTTGCCTTTGGTGTTGGCAGTAGCAATCACATTGAAACCAGCAGCAGGTTGAACGTACTTGCCGATCTTCTTCAAGAACACTCCTTTGCCTTCCAGAATAGATTGTAGGCACAGAATCTTATTAGATGCAAGATCAATCTCGTCTAGAAGCAGCACAGCTCCCCTCTCCAGAGCCTCAACAACGGGTCCGTTGTGCCAAACAGTTTCACCAGCAACCAGACGGAAACCACCAATAAGATCATCCTCGTCAGTTTCGATGGTAATGTTGACACGAATCAGTTCCCGTCCCAGTTGAGCACATGCTTGCTCAACACCGAAGGTCTTACCGTTGCCAGACAGACCAGTGATAAACGTGGGGTAGAAGATCTTGGACTGAATGACTTTCTTGATATCGTTGAAGTTGCCGAACTTGATAAAGTTATCATCTTTCTCTGGGATAAGGTTTTGCTTCACACTATCCATAGTCTGAATGTTATCTTCAAACTGCTGACGTGCTTCTTCAACAGTGAGGTTCCATTTGTTGTAACCGACTTTATATTGCTCAAGTCGCTTGCTGACAGTGGGGTAGGAAGCACCAAACTCAGAAGCAGCAGCACGGATAGCATCTGCTCCAAACTCAGATCCAAAGTTGTCCTGAAGGAAAACCGTCAGAGCGTCCATGTTGATGTTGGTTTTGCGAGGCATTGTGGGGTGTCTCCCTTTGTGTATGTATATATTATACATGAAAAAACCGCCCTCACAAGGGGCGGTGGACAGTTGTCAGATTGGCAGTCGAGCACCAACTAGGTCTCGGTAGCGTTCCAACGATTTGTCATAGTATGATTTGTCAAGTTCACAACCAAGAAAGTTTCTATCAGATTGTGCAGCAGCAATCATTGTAGATCCAGAACCACTAAAGATATCAAGGACAGTATCTCCAGGATTGGTATATGCTTTGATGATTCTTTCCAGTATCATCAGTGGTTTCTGAGTCGGATGCCAGTTTACATATTCTTTACTAGTGGTGTGGTTGTTTTTCTCCCACACACATGTAGGAATGGTTCCCTTTTCATATGCTTTCCCAGTCCTCAGGTTTTTAGAAACTTTTCTTTCTACACGAACATCGTCAGCGTTGAATAGAAACTGTTTACCCTTAGACCAGCACCAAGCATATTCATGCTTTCTAGCAAAGTTGTTCTTACCTCTGCCACCCCAGTTGTAACTCCAAACAATCTCATTTTGTGGGGTGAGTGCAGAGTTGTGATCAGTTGTTCTCAACTTATAAAGAAGAAATGTCTCGGTCTTCAGAGTTCCAAAGACTACAAGCATTCTCTCAGGTTTGAGAACACGAACACATTCTTCTGTCCACTTGTCACACCACTCAAGGTATTCTATTTCACTACCCCATTGAGAGTCCCAACCTTTACCACCGTCAAATCCAATAAAATAAGGAGGATCAGTTAGAACCAGATCCACAGAGTTGTCTGGAATAGATTTGATATACTCCAGACAATCTTGATTAGATAAGGTCATGCGATGATGGAGATGAATTCGGTCAGGATTTTTTTGTTTAGTGCTTTAGAAGAGAGGGACTTCTTGAAAGCGTTACGGATCTGAGTCTTGGTTGCCGACTCTTCCACATCAAATTCTACACTATTGTTGAGAGAATTGCAAGCGATAGCGAAGAATGCATCGAACCCAACTTTCTTGATCACAACAGACTTCTCTTTACGCCACTGCTTATTGACTCGCTCACGATCTTCCCAAGAAACCCAATCCCGTTGGAAGTTAGCAAAGTCACGACCACTGACCAGACGAATACCAATAATGTTAGTATTGGGAAGTGTTTCACTAAGGTCTTTGATCAAGTTAGAAGTTTGATCACTGTAACAACCAATTTTGGTGACATGACCAGTCTTACGATTGCGAAGATAGGTTCGATCATCTACAGAATTGACTCCCCAGTAATCTTTACTGTAAAGACTTTGCTCCTTAGGAATACAAATGGATGAACGAATTGGTGCAGACTCACCATCAGTCAGAATAATTGCATTGACCTTTTCAACACCAGTCTTATTCTGAAAGTGTGGGATGATTTGATGTAGAGTAATGATAGCATTGTTCAATGGAGTGCCACAGAGACCGTAACTAGGAGGAACACTGTAATCAACAAAGTAACGGAAACTGTATGCCATTCTCCACAGATTGAGCATCTGCTGGTCAAGTTGCTTAGTCTTCGATTCACTGCTGATAAGGTTCAGCATCTTGAAATCATTGAAGAAAGCCACAGTGTTCTCAACTTTGGGAGACATCCAGCGTTCATCATCATCGTGAGCAAACGAATTGATGAATGCATAGAGTTCAAAAGGAATCTTGACCTTACGACAGAAAGAAATAAGATTCAAGACTTGCTTGACAGTATCAAGAATAACCTCACCCATAGAACCAGACCAGTCAAGAACAAACACAAGACCATGGTTTTTACCGTCAGGAAGGACAGTAACTTTCCTAAAGAGATCTTCATTGTACTTATAAGTGTGAAGTTTGGTGCAGTCAAGAACCCCAGTGCGAGAAGTAGTTGCCCGCGCATAAGCAGCAGCAGACTTCTTACACTCAAACTCTTTCACCATGTAGTTGACTTCTTTAGCAGAAGACTTACAAAACTGGCGATAGGAGAGGTCAGAGTTCTCAAAGGATTCTTGAGGAAAGACACTGAAGTGGTCATTGATATCAGCAAGAACTTTGTCATGTGAATGAATCACTTTATCGAGATCAAGATTGGGAATCTCGATATACTTATTATCATTACCACCAAATCCAATCAGATCTTTGAGTTGCTCATCCAACTCACTCTGAGTTTTTACCTCTGGTTCGGGCGATTCAGCATCAGCAGAATCTGAAAGAGACTGAACACTGCCACCAGCAGTGTTGTCAGAAGTCTCAACTTGCTCCTGAGATTGATCAGAATCCTCTTCCGAATCGATTTGGATTGATTCGGATTGGGGTTGACCGTCAGTTGATGCCTGTGGAGAACCCTGATTGGTAGGTTGCTGTTGATCTTCCTGTTGCTTCTTGTGCTGATCCTTACAGTAGCGGTACAGTTTTTTAGCCGCATCGATAGCATCCTCAAAAGTTTCTGCGTCTTCAATAATCTTGATGATATCACTCTCTTCTTGGTTGAAGAAAGGGACTGTAACAAAGTTACCAATCTTGAAATAAAGATTGGCACGGTCGGCAAGGTTCATCTCACCAACATCTTCATCTCCAATAGAGAAGAAGTCCTGATCAGCAAGGTGATTGTAACCCTTATAGAAAGTTTTACGAAGACCACCAAACTTACGCTTCATCAGTTTCTCAACACGAACGTCCTCAGTGACATTCAGAAACTGCATAGGTACATTACATTTTTTCTTCCAGTCTTCGTTAGGGGTATACAATGCATGACCAACCTCATGGGCAACCAGCAGGTCAAACACTTGGTTGGAAGCACGTTTCCAGTTAGGCAGAGTCAACACACGCTTCTGTACGTCAAACTGAGCAGTCTCAACGTTACGGTGCTCAACGATTAGGTTCTCAGTAGCGAGCAGTTTAGCGAGTTGACCCTTGACTTCTAGATTGACGGACATCGGACCTCTCTGTGTATGCACATATTATAATACCCCTAGGGAGATTCCCCAGGGGTGAGTGGACACTTAGTTGACTGTCACCTTCTTACTAAAGTTCTTGACCTTCTCAAACTGGATGGTGTCTGCGAACTTATCTTGTAGAACGTCACCCTTGTGTGAGATGACGAATGTATTTGCATCCCTGACAGCAAACCTAACGATCTTCAAGAAATCTTCTGTACCAGATGTATCGAGAGAACTGTCAAAGATCTCATCAAGGATAAGAAGATTGGTATTGACTGAGTTCTTGACTCTCGCAACTTCTCTCCAAGTAAACAGAAGTGCTAGGTCGATTCTCATCTTCTCACCTTCACTGAAAGAACTATATGAGAAGTCTTCATGAATAGGAGACTTGATAGTTTCATTGAATTCACCATCAAGAGAAAAGTTGATAGAGAAATCCATCTGAGTCAGATAATCTCTACAAGTTCTATTGATAAGAGGAAGATACTTTTTGATGATACGAGTCTTGACTCCACTGTCTTTCAAAAGATAGTTGACTGCTTCATGCTCATCCTTAGCTTTCTTAGTTTCAGAAAGCATATCATTCAAAAGTTTCTTCTGACCAAGGAACTCTTGCCTTTTCTCAATCTCTTTGTCAACATTATTGTTTCCAATACTAGAGATTTCTTTAGTGATGTAATCAACTTTGTCGTCGATGTTCACACAATCATTCTTCAACTTCCTAAAATCGTATTTCTTTTCCTGAATCTGTTCTGACAAAGATACGATGTTATCAATATTCATTTTCAATGATTGAAGTTCCACGTCAAGTTTTTCAAGTGCATTTGACATCTCATCAACACTGTCTTGATAAGTGGAGATCTTGTCCTGTTTGAATGCAGTATCAATGTGTTGACCACATGTTGGACAATCATCAGTCTGTTGGAAGAACTTCAGATCTCTAACATGAAGATTCTTCTTAGAAGTAATCTGGAAAGAAAGAGTCTTCAATTTATCCTGCTTCTCCTGAAGTTTTTCTGGAGAAGTATACATCTTCTCCAGAGTTTCAATCGTGGTAAAACATTCATCGATTTGACCTGAGAGAGTTTTCTTTCTATCTTTTAGTCTTCTAATCTCTTCCTGTTTCTCAGAAATTTTTTTGTCTGACTGTGATGTGAGTTCTTCAATAAACCTATCTTGAATATTGATTTTCTCATTCACCAACTCCGTGCGAGATTCCAAATCTCTAATGTCTTCATTGATCATTCTCAACTTCTCCTTCGCCAAGATATGCATGGTGGAGAAGATCTTGATGTCAAGAATATCTTCGATGACTTCACGTCTACCAGCAGCAGGCAGTTGCATGAATGGTACAAAGGTACTGCTACCTAAGATAACAATCTGAGTAAATGACTTGAAGTTCAACTTCAATACATTTTGTTCAAACCATTTCTGTTGATCTGCGGCAGAAGAATTCTGATCTAACTTAGTTCCATTCTTGTAGATCTCAAAGATGTTTGGTTTGATGCCACGGATAATCTTCCACTCGATAGAACCGATAGAAAATTCTACCTCAGCAACACATTCCTTTGCGTTGATTGAGTTGACAAGTTGTGGTTTATTGATCTTCCTGAATGGTTTACCAAACAGGGAGAATGTCAGAGCATCAAGAATGGTAGATTTTCCTGCACCATTTGTACCCACAATCAACGTTGCCTGAGAACTATCTAGAGCAATCTCAGTGAAGGTATTGCCAGTAGAAAGAAAGTTCTTCCAGCGAATCGTTCTAAAAAATATCATTGGGTTCAGGAATTACAAAGTCATCAGGAGTAATAATGGAATACTTGTATCCCATGAGTTCGCATGTCTTGACGATACTATCGTCATCCACTTCTACGATTTCTAAAGCAGGGTGATCGTCTGCTTCCAGAAGACCAGCATAGCGCACTGCATCGTCTTTGTCAATAAAAAGTTGCAAAGATCTACTTCCATCTTTAGTGCTTGAGGCATATGCTTGCTGGCCTGATCCTTGGAGAGTGAGCATGTACATTATACTTCTGACGCTTCTACGTAAAGATTTTTTAGAATACAGGTCAAAGAAGACTTATTCAAATCCGTCTCAAGTTCATTTACATATTTTTCAAGAGTAGTCAAAGTATCTTCTACTTCAATTTCCTCTTCACTCTCTGCACTCAAATCAAAATTCTCAATGACTTTTACATCATGAGCACCAGAGTAGTAAACGTTTTCCAAAAACTTATCAAAGGTTTTGTAGTCAGTTTTCTTTTCTACAATTACTTTGATAAACTTTTCACTGTAATCTTCGTAATCATGTTCTGAATAATCATTGACTTCATCATTATAGGTGATTTTGTCGAAGATTGTATATGGATTTCTAACATACCTGAGACTCAGATCATCGGTATCGAAGATGTGGAATCCTCTCCTATCACCATAATCATTCCAATAGATTTGATATGGGTTTCCAAGATATGTTACATTACCTTTAGTGCTCTTGGTGTGATAGTGACCAGAGAATACCTTCTCAAATTTTTTATATTTATCTACGCTATCACCACGTTGATGATTGTATCCAGGGTGTGCCTCAAACCCAGCAAGTTCTAAGTGACCCATGGCAACTCTTGCCTTTGTGCTCTTGATAAGTTTGTCAGTTTCTACGACATTTTCTTCATTGATCCATGGGATGAACAAGATAGGCAATCCACCAACCATCACTTCAGTAGCTTGCGAATAACATTCTACATTATGATAATCTTCAAGAAGAAGTTCCACTGTGTTGATCTTATTAGTATTCTTATAGTAAGCAGTATGATTTCCAATTACTGTATGAACCTTGACATTGTGTTGTCTGAGAACATCATAGTAATTTTTCTTTGCCCACTCCAAAGACCAGAAGTCAATACTCTTTCTATTATCAAAGGTATCTCCCAAATCAATTACGTTGAAGATACCTTCTTCCTCAAGAGTAGGGAAGAATACGTCTTTGTAAAACTTACCAATAAAATTGTGGAAGATCTGACTTCCTTTTCTCATACCAAAATGTTGGTCAGTGATGATAGCTACTTTCATTTGGTTTCGTGGTTGTACTCAATTACAATCTTTTCATGCTTTGTAGTTCTGTCAGAAACATAGTAATGTTTTGCTTCACCACCCAACAAATCCTCAATCTTTTTTACAAGATTCTCAACAATATTTTCATTAGCATACTTTTGCCAATCTCCTTTGATCATGGGTTCGTTCTCAGTCACAGTTTACCTCCAACAACACCACTGTTTACAACGCGAGTATTTTCATCAAGTGATCCATCTTGCAAGCATTTGAGATGCCAACGAGTGACATCTAGAACTGTTTGATACTCCAAACCAGTGATAAAGTGCTGACCCAGAGGTTCTTTTAGGATGCTAGTATGCATACCAAAGCGAGTTTTTTTGATGTAAAAAGCATCATCAATCCATTCGGCATCTTCTGGAATATCTTTCTCTACTGTACCACCAAAAGAATCAGACAGTTTTGCTTTTCTTTTTGTTTCTGTTTGTTCGGTCATCTGTTCATCCTCACTTCAACATTTTCTTTGATTGTATTCATATCTGAGATATCATATCCTACATCGTTTGAATCTGCAGTGAACACCTGATCAAAACCAGACCTCTCAATAATTTTGTTTTTGATCTCCAACTGCTTCTTTTCTCTTTGGATTCGTCTAAGAAATGCGTAGTATATAATCTGAGTGAAGTAAGCAAACGGATTATTAGATTTATTTGGGTCGAAATTATCTACATACTGGACACAGTTCTCCACCCCATCACAGATCATATCGTCCTTGAACATGTAGTTGACAAAGTTAGGTCGATATGATAAATGATTAGCGATCTTCAAAAAACATTCGCCAATATAATTAGTAATTCTTGGTTTAGGTAGGTCGTTCTCTTTAGCATACGCCACCTTCGACCGATAAACAATCAGTGCTTCTAAGAATTGTTTGTTGTTTACATAATGTTCTGGTTTTGCAGCCATGGAGAGGTATCCGTTTTCATGTGTACATCATAACACAGAAACCCAGGCTTGACAACACCCTAGAATCAGTGTACAATAACCTTGTGGAGGTTCAAAAGCAATATAGCTTTATTACTTAGAGTCTTTATTGAATAACTTCTCTAAAGAATCTCTAGCATCATCTATCGTAGAAATATATCCAACGTTCTTTTCAGGGTTGACTTTATTTGTAGAGATAATTGATCTCTGAGATGCATATGCTTTTTCAAAACATTCTTCATAGAACTCTACTGCGCCTTCACTGAGTTCAGTAATAGTAAGAATGTTATGTCTTTCGATAACAAAACAATCTTCACCAGAGAATTTCATCCACATATTAGGAATAACAATGTTTGCAAATACTCCTGGTTGTGGGTTGATAGTATCTTCTTTGATAGTAATCGCATTAGATACCAAGAGAACATCATCTTCAGGAATCCACATTACCTGAGCAAGAAGTTCTTCTCCTGATACTAATTTGATTGCTGCGTGAAAATCGTCTCCCATGTGTTATCTGAAATCGATGTTTATAATTTGATAATCAAAATTTTCTTCATTATATATTTTTATTCTCTCAACGAGATGATTCAATGTATAGTTCTTTCTACCATTGTTATTGGTAACATCATCAGACACATCATACAAAGTTGCAAGATTTTTTGCCTGACCTTTTCTAAGAACTCTACCAATCGATTGAAGATTTCTAATCCTAGATTTAGATGGACTAGAAAAGATTACATTGTGAAGGTTTTTGATATTGATTCCAGTGGAGAAAGTACCGTAAGATGCTACAATGATTGCATTGTTTTCAGACTCTGTGATTTTTCTCACATCCTCTCTCTCGTCAGTATTCACTCCACCATGTATAAAAAATACTTTTCTGTCCTGAGTCTTACTACTATTTAGGAGATCATAGATAACCTGACCATGGGTAGAAACCCTACTATAAAGAATCAAAGTATTACCTTTCAGATCTAATGCCAAGTTACTAATGAATTTATTTCTACGATCATTGTTGATAAGAAACTGAATTTCATCCTCGTAAGTTTCAAACTTCTGATACTCATGCTTCAAGATCAATACTTTGATCTCAAACTTAGAAAGATATCCCTGATCAATAAGTTCTTCTGTGTTGACAATTTTATCTGCTGGTCCAAACAAACCTTCCAGTACCCATTTATGAGTTTGAGTTCCATCCAGAGTTCCAGTAAAACCAATCCTATACTTTGCATTATGACATTTAGTCATGATACCAGTCAGTGACTTTGCTTTGAACTGGTGTGCTTCATCACCAATCACTGTAGTAAACTCATCAAAATATTTCTTTGGCATCTTGTAAATAGATTGCCAAGTTGTAATAGTTACATCCTTGTCAGATAATTTTTCATATCCTGCATAAATTTTATGACAGTGCGATTCAGCGTCCCAACCATAGTCAATAAAATCTTTATACATCTGCTCTACAAGAGATGTAGTGGGAACAATGATAAGAATCCTTTCTCCTTTAGCAACGTGATATCTAACTACAGAGTAAATCATCATTGACTTACCTGATGCTGTTGGTGAGATAATTAGTTTACGATTATTTTTGAGTGCTTGATATACTGCTTTGACCTGATAGTCTCTAGGTTTGAATGAAGTAATAGATGTCATGAAGGACTTGACTCCTTCCATAGTCACCATAGGATTTGATTCCAACACATCACCATAGTATTTGTTGGGTTCAAATTTCATCTTATACTCATGCTCTCCACACCATGTAATCAATCTATCGAGAAGACCACAATAGATCTCCCCTGTGTGTGGTGAAAACAAACGTATCTTGCCATCCCAGTGTTTACTTCTATAAGATGGCATGAACGCTGCTTCAGGAACATCAAATGTAAATTGATCTGATAGTTCGTATTTGATATGTGGTTCGCATTCTATTTTCAGATATACTTCATTTTTCTTCGAGATCACTAAGTCGCTCATATCATCCGTATCCTAATGTTAGTTTTTGAAACTCAATTGCGTTCCTGATTTGCCATTGCCTGTCACTGATTTGTTTCAGGATAGATTCTAAGAACAGCACAAGTTGTTCGTAATAGTCAATCTTTAGTTGTAGTTTTTGTATCTTTGGATCACTATCCAGATATCTATCGATGTCTTGTTTTAGAACTTTGAAGTCAAAAGGTTCTGACTCATATACTTCTGGATCTGCTTTTCCTGTATAATATTCCCATCTATGTCTCCTAAGAACTTTCAGATCAGACTCTGATTTTCTTTTTAGTAAACAGATCTCATTATAAATTTTGAAATATTTTGAATGTAGTGAAGGGATTTTTTTAGATTCATCACTAAGTTCATCACCCAACTGAGAGTCTTTCTCCCACTTGGTTTGTAAAGATTCAAGATCAATCATGCAAAGTCAAAGTAAGTGTATTTGAATGCCACTGAGGCATTTAGATATTCTACATCAGATTGTTGAGAATCAAATCTCAATGTAGAAAGTGATACTGGGAAACAGTCTTTGAAGTTTACTGTTTTTACTCTGTTATAACTGCTGTTGAGAACAATCAAAGTAATATCAGATCTTTCATATTTTTCTCTACTTGCATATTTTATTCTGTTGGAAACAATATCGTTTGTGTCATACTTTTGATCAAGACCTCTCTGATCAAAGTCATATTCGCCACCATACTTAGGAAATCCTAGACCTCTCATCCAGTCATGAATTTCTAAGTAGTTTCCCATGTCCTCATCTACCAAGAAATTTACTTCAAGATCTTGATAGTAAAGTTCATCACCAGGAACTGGTAAGTTCCTAAGTCTAGTTGCTTGCTCTGCAGCAATCATTGAGATTGCTGGAATGTTTGCTGTCTGACAGAAAAACTGTACCTTTGGTGCTTCTTCGATAACAAGATCAAAACCACCTGGCGATAAAAAATTTCTGTTTGTAATTGGTGTGGTTACGTTGGACATTCTCACCTCCTGTTATATAATATTTAGTCCCTCTGTCTCCAGTCGTCTGGTTTGTCTTGCTTGAACCAATCTACAATTTCATCCGCTCCAGAGAACCCCGACTTGTAATTAGATGGATCGGAGTCCCCAAGACCCATCTTATTCATAAAATCATCCATACTTCCCTCCTCAATGTCTTGAGCAGCCTGGCGACGTGCTTTGTTCAACCAATCTCTAGCAGTTGTATATTGCTTGGCAATTTTTTCTGCCCAGATCATGTCTTCAAGTTTGACTTCTTCCTTGTTCGCAATCTTCTTACAAATAAACTCTAATCTTAGTCTATATTGAGTTGACAGCATATTATTCTTCCGAGAGATAGTGCTCTAATTGATTGATCCGATTGAATTCTTGATACGCTGCTTCTGAGCGAGCGTGAAGAATATCTTTGATATCATCTATGATAAACGTTGGGTCAACGTAATCATCCAAATACTTATCGATTGCTTCTTTCAAATATCTTTTCCTATGCCACTCTTGCGAATATGGTTTGTAGTTCATAACAAAAAATCATAAAGTGCTGAAATTATTTAGACATAAAAAAAGAGGGTCCTTTCGGACCCTCGGAGACTTCCTTCACACGGAACCTGTATTATAGCACAGGATCACATGAGGTTGCGTACAAGGACTCTTCTGTAGTAACGGTTTGCGTTTGCAGCGCCGATACCAGCAGTTGGCTGAGTGCCGTCATTGACAGCGCCAGTGCTGAATGGGTTTGCTTGCATACCGTAGCGAGTCTTGAAGCCAATCTTGGGCTGGAAGGTGTCTTCGCCAACTGCACGTACCATCTGCAGAGGTACATATGGGCAATAGAACAGACCAGCGTCATAAGGATTGGAGCCCTTATAACCAACGACGAAGTACTGATCGTTGGAAACGTTGGAGGAATATGGGTCGATGTAGACCTTGAACTTACCGTTGATGGTGCCAGCGAAGGTGCTGCCAGTGTCATCAACATTCAGGTTAGCGTTGAGTGCTGGGGTGTAGTCCAGAACGCCTGCCATGGTCAGAGCAGATGCAACGTCAGCAGAGCAGACGATGATGTTGCCCTTTCCTCTACGAGTCTCTTGGGCGATAGCGTTTGCTTCGCGCTCGACTTGGAACAGCAGACCCTTGAACTTCTCAACAGACCAACGACCGTTTGAATCCAGGTCCAGATCAAAGATGCCAGTAGAGGCAACGTTGTTCTGAGCACCAGTTCTAGCGGTGATGTATACTGAGCGGATAACCTCACGGTTGATTTCTGCCAGGATTTCAGTTGACAGAATGTTTGCCAACTCAGCCTCTGCATCCAGACCATGGATAGCACGGAGGTCCTGAGCCAGTTCCAGTGAGTACTCAGCTTTCAGAGCGCGTGAACGAGCGGTAACAGCAACCTTCTCGATCGAGAATGCCATCTCGCGGAAGTTGGTGCCAGAACCATCGCCCAGTGCTTCAGACTCGGAGGTGGTCATGCCCAGAGCATCATCGGTCAGCTCATAGGTGCCTGTGTCATTCAGGAGACCTGGGTTTGAACCTTCTGCATCATTGTTTGCTGAAGATGTTGCAGTAGGATCGTAACCTGAAGTACCACCACCAGAGAAACCAGCGTTAGGCTCATTGAACAGTGCCTCTGCGCCAGATGGGGTGTTGTAGCGTGAGCGCATTGCGAAGATCAGACCCGTAGGACCTGACATTGGCTGAACGCTAGCAATATCATAAGCGATCAGGTTAGGCATTGAGCGGCGGATCAGTGAGATCAGCACGGGGTCAAATGTTCTAACTGCGCCTGTAGGATCGGTTACGTTAGTAGGTGCCTCGGTGAGCATTTGTGACTCACGGAGGAATTTCTCTTGGTTCTCCAGAAGAACTGCTGTTACATTTCTTCTGTATGAATCTTTGATTTCGGGAAGTTCTTCATGCTTGAGGAGTGGAGCCCACTTCTCTTGAAGGTGTTCTGATTTGAACATTGATCTTTACTCCTTAAAAGTTTGTTGCGATTTGTGAGTGAACTTGTTATTATTTAGTAAAAATGATTACTTGAAGCGGGAAACTGCGCGAAGATATGCGTCCATGCTTGAAGAAACTTGCTCAACTTCTTCTGCTAATACTTCCTGCTCATCAGATTGTGCGATTGGAGATTCTGATTTGAAATATGATTCTTTCAGAGTCTCAATCTTTCCACGGTAGGTTTCTTCACTCTCAAACCCAACGCCCTCTACGATTGAAGAGAACTTATCCTTCTGGGTTTCAGTAAGACCGCGAGCAACATCATTGATGATTGACTCTTTTACAAATGTACCGATCTCCTGATTCAGATGAATATTTCTTTCAATCTGTTCGTTGAGCTTTTGCTCCATTTCATCAAGTTTTTCTACCATAGTATCGAATGCATCATATTTATCTTCAGGTACAGTTACATAATGTTCTTCAAAAAGTCCCTTGAGACCTTCCATGAAGGACTCAGAGATCTCTGACTTGATGCCAGATTCGATAGCCAGAGTATTTTCCTCTGCCCATTCTTCAGCAGCATACTGCAGAGTAGCTTCAACTTTCTCTTGCAGTTCTGCCTTTGCTTCAGCAAGCTCTTCTTCAAACTTAGCAGCGTAATGCTCTTCCAGTTCTTCCTGGATAGCATTTACTTTGCTAACGAGAGCTGCTTCAAAAATTGTTTTTGCCTTTTCTTTGAAGTCCTCGGAGAGGTCTTCAGTTCCTACAAGAGCATCAACGTCGTCTGAGAAGTCAACGTTCTCATATGACATTCCTTTCTTGTTAGCGGATGGCATTGCTTCTGCTTTACCCCCTTTAGCGTTTACAGCAGTCTTAGACTGTGAACCGCCTGCGCTCTTCAGTTTTGAAGAGTCATCTGTAGACTTGTAGTTTTGTGGTGTTGGACCACCAAGATCTTGGATACCACCGAGTTGGGTGCCAGGGTCAGCCATTTTTTGCATGGCGTCAGCAGGTTTTGCAGATGCATTAACCTTGTCCTTTACCTGTTTAGGTGCTTCCATTTCTTGTAATTGATTGTCAATGACCTGTTCAGACATTTTTGATACTCCTTGTTTAGGCAAAAATATGGTAATTTCTATATTTATTTATAAAATTAAAGACCTCTGATAAACCTTTCAAACGCTTTCACTTTGCGTTCTTGGAGGTTGATCAGAGTTGCATGATCGATTTCATGCTTCAGTTCCGCGATTTCTCTTTCTCTGAGAAGACCACCTTCCCAGACCCATTCTTTTCCTTCCATGATACCTTCAACGAAAGCATCAGGAGCGGAAGGATCGGAAACGATATCCGCTGCGGTAGCAAGCATAAAGTCTTCACCAACTACATTGTATCCATTTTCACGCTTGAGCGTACCCATGCCTCTTGAAGAGACTCCTAACTTTACACCTTCATCGAGCAAGTTCTTTGCGATATTGCCCATTGGGGTGTCCAGAAGTTTTGCCTTACCAATGAAGTTTTTACCTTCAGAAGTAAGACTAGTAATTCTGTGAGAAACACGATCGAGATTTACGGTAGGACCATCGGGGTGACCGAGTTCTCCTAACGCACGATTGGTATTGATATACTTCTCGTTATAATTTTTTACTTCTCTATCAAGAACTTGATAGGGATACATTCTCCCATTTCTGTTCGTGATATCGGACTGCAGAAAAACACCTTGAATGTAATGGGATTTTTTACCATTACTTTCTTCAGTGATAACTTCTACCTCCTCAGTCAGTTCCGTGATCAGTTTCATCTTGTTCCTCTTCGGGTTCTTGGGTATTGTCTAATGACGCCTCAACATCAGTATCTACTTCTGCTTCCGCTTCAGTATCTACTTCTGTTTCTTCAGGTTCTGCTGGTTCTGCTCCAATAGCATCACCAAACATTTGCTGAGAGATTGCTTGTCTTTTGGCATCGATGATTTCGAGTGCTTTATCAGAAAGCATATCTTTCATGCGCTCAACCGCTGATGCATTGTTCTGTGAAATAATTGCATCAATTACTGTAGTTTCCATATCAATCTAAGTGAAATCCAATAGTATTATTTATATAAGTCCCTGCCCTTCTGGTGGTTCAGTTGCGGAACCATCTGACTCTGGATCCATAGGAACGTCACCTAACGCTCCACCTTCTCCGCCTTGCTGCATTGCCATCATCTCCTCCTCAGAAGGTGGGATGATTCCTGCCTCTTTCTCCTTCTCAATTTGGTCGTCCATCTCATCCATTTCCGCATCAGTTTGATGAAGAATCTTAGAGCGGACATACTCGACAGAGAAGTATTTGCCAACGTATGGATCTGCAGCAGATGCCAAGTTGATTCTCTCTTGCAGGAGCTCGGATTCTTTGAGTTCTGAGAAGTGGTTGTCGTAAATAAAGTCGAACTGAATGTACTCCTTCATATCTTCCCACTCCTCAACGCTAGTGATTCCTTTCAGAATCAGTTGCGTCTTCAGCATGTCAATAAAGATTTCGCTAAACTTCTTGCGGAGTCTACCGACAAACTTTGTGAACTTGATTTCATCCCTCAGAATTTCTGAGGAACGACCAAGGTTGAATCCACCCTCTGCTTCCATTCTTGAAATGGGAACATTGAGGGCACGATATAATTTCTTTTTGAAGTATTCAACGTCAGTCAGTTCGCCAAGGTTTTGTCCACCAGGCAGTGTAGAAATTTCTGTTCCGCGACCACCTTCTCTACGTGGCAACCAGAAGTCTTCAAGCATCGACATATGTTTCTTGTCGTCCTTGATTTCACCCGTGCTTGCATCATAAACAAGTTTGTTACGGTAACGTCCCATTACCTCTCTGAGGTATTGTTCTGCTTTTACCTTTGGAAGATTACCAACATCAATATAGAAAATGCGACGTTCTGGTGCGCGTGACAAACGATAGATGACCAGAGAGTCTTCAATCATACGAAGTTGATTGAGTGCTTTGATTGCTTTATGGAGGTATGAAAGAACCATACCCTTGTTTGCATCAAGAAGACCAGACTGCACAAAGGTGATTGCATCTTTTGCAATTTTGATACCACCACCAGTTGGTGCAGTAGCAGACTTCATTGGGTTCTGCTTTAGACCCTTTGGATTATAGATGTAATACTCAAGTACATTTCCATAATCATACTTAGCGGAAAGATCATTGTTCTTTTGATCATTTCCTTTTTGTATTTCTTTTACTAATCTAATTTTCTGAGGATCGACATATCTGATCTCCGTAATTCCTTTGGAAGGATCTTCAAAGTCGATCATTTTATGATAATATAGTCTTCCATCAACGTACCAACGGCGGAAGATTTCATGTGCTTTCTTATCAAAGTTGAGGAGTTTTTTGATGTACTCAAACTCTTCTCTGATGAGTTTCTTTACTTTACTACTTGCGTCCAGATTTGAAAGTTCAATCTGTACTGGACTATCATACAGATCGCTTACAATTGCTTCATTGATAATATCTTCGATAGCACCATCCACCTCAGGGTGAAGTGCCATCTCACGATAACGTCTCAAAAGTTCCTGTTCGTTTTTCCCACCACCTTCTAAATCGACAAAGTACCCATAGTGCCCTCCAGCAGCTATGGATACTACGCCGTCATCTTCATTTGGCGGCACAGGAGAGATGGATTTTTTACTTCCTTTCTCCTGCTCCGCTCTTTTGATTGAATATCCAAACAATTCAGGCATTTCAAAAAATATGTGAGTCGAATACTATACCTATTTAGTCAGGTATCAGAAGTTCGCTCCACCGATGGTTTCACCACCTTCAGAACCTGCCTGTGCTTGCCACCACTGAACTTGGAATTCAACGGTAAACTCTTCGACAGTATCATTGTTGTCGAATGCCAGGTCAATCTGTGAAACATTGGTTGGGAAGATGCCGAAGAACTTATAAGTTCTCAGCAGATTTTCTGCCCTATCAAGTTGACCAACATATGCATCAACCTGATATGTTGATGGATCCTGGACACCAATATTGGTGTAGTTGTTGTTGATCTGGTTTGTCCAAGCTTCCATTGCTGAACGGATCTTGAAGTCAGTATCGTTGACGACAGTAACAGTCCATGTATCAAATGTTCTGTCACCAGCGACTTTCAACTGACGACCGCGATAAGGAACTTCTACAACACCAAGGTTGGAAGCAGGCAGCGCCGCTGCCTTGCAAAGGAATCTTGCATCACCCTGAACACCAGAGGCGTCATCAAAGGTGAGACCTGAAGGAAGTGAAAGTACCACTTCGAATAAGTTAGGGCGAGCGCCACCACCAGACAACCTCTGTTTGAAGGCGCTGATGTTGACGTTAGCCGCTCCAGTTGTAAATTCTGCCATTGTTTTACTCCGTTATTTTTTTATCGATAAATGGATCGGATCAACCTCTGTTTGCAGCAACGACTTCACTGAAGCTGACACCAGTGCGAGTAGCAACGAATGTCAGGGTGATGAAGTTAATCGAACGAGCAGGCTTGAGGTAGATGTCTGCTCTAAACTCGTTTGCGTCGATAACAGCTGGAGTGTTGTTAGTCTCGTCGCAAACTACCAGATAATCAGTAAGACCTCTTCTTGATTGAACATCACGGAGGAAAGGTTCAACAATTTGAGTAAACAGAGTTCTGGTTACAACATCGTTGAATTCAAACAGTTGAGCTCTTGCTGCTCTGGAGATTGCCTTCTCAAGAACAAGGAACAGTTTACGAACGTTGATTCTATCGAATGCGCTTCTAACGGAAAGACCAGTCTTGTCTCCGAAGAGTACGGTGCCTTCGCCAGGGAAAGCAGCGACTGGGTTGATTCTGTTGGTATAAAGAGTATCTCTATGACCCTTTCTTGGATTGAATGCAAGCTTGACAGCGTTGCGGATATTACCTCTGTTCAGACCAGCAGGTGAGTACCAAGGATCAGCGACTGTTGCAGTGTTGACCAGCAGACCAGCAATATCAGCGTTCAGAGGAACGTAACGATACTTGTCATTGAAACGGTCATACATGTACTTGTAACCGCTGTCGAATACAACATAGGAGCTGCTTCCGAGTTGGTTGAAGAAATCAACAACGTTGGTAACTTGAGTAGCTGCTGAAGGAACTCCTACGACAGCACCTCTGAATGGTGAAATGAATCCCATGCAATCTTTTCTTGCTTCGCAGATAGAAATGATCTTTTTAGCATGAGTGATTGCATCGAGTCTGGTGCCGCCACCAGGACCTTGGATGATGAAGTCAATGTCAATTGCTTCTGTATCTTCCAGTTGCTCATATGCAGTCAGCAGTTCACCAACTGTAGGTGACTGATCGTCAGCACCGTTTGCAAATGTCAGAGACTCTGTACCAATCAGATCATATCTGAGAACTGCTCCAGCAGTACCGAAGTCAGAAGAACCAATTTGACCATTGGTGTCTGTACCTGTACCAGGAGTTGCAATCAGACCAGAGATGTCTGTAATGGTGTAAGTTGTGCTCTTAGGATATACATATCCAGAGTTTGCTTGAACTACATCGAGGAAGTAGTTTGTACCACCTTGTGGAGTCTTAGCACCAGAGATCTTAGAAACGTTCAGGAAAGTTTCAAGAATTGTTCCTGAAGTACCAGTGATCTTACCGTCTACGTCATAGACAGCGATGTGCATTTCGTCATACTTGACATGCTTGTCAAGACCATATGATGAAGTACCAGGCTTACCTGCAACTGAACCCCATGTTTTGCCTGAGTAAATTTCTTGGAGATCGTACCAATCAGCGATTCCAGCAACTGTTGCTACTGCAGGAGTACCAGCAGTATCGAGGAACGTGTCACTAACACCTACCTTGTAAGCAGGGAAGTTATCAGAGATAACGTCCAGTTCCTTAGTTGCAGTGTTCCAGTTGTAAACATACAGAGTGAATACTTGTACTGCTGTTGCTGAACCAACAGCTGCACCACCTGAAGTCTCTGACAGAGAATCTCCAACAGCGATTGATTCCCCTGCTTCCAGTCTTGCTCTTACAGTTTTTGTTTGTGCAGAAACTGAAGTGATGGTAGCAACTTTAGTTGCACCTACATACAGTTCGTCTGCTGCTGCCAGACCAGTTACGTCTGACATTACAACTTCAACCAGTGATGCCAGAGCATCGCCTTTTTCGAAGGTGTAAGTGTCTGCGTCCAGTGTCAGTCTTTGGTCTGCACCGTAGTCAATAACCGAAACACCCAGGCTGTTACCCAGTGTACCTGCAGTTCTTGCAACAAACTTATATGAACCTGCTCCCTGTGATACTGTATCTTCCCAGTGCTCGAATGACTTGACCAGTTCACCTGATTGTGAATCAGTAACTGCGTTCAGTTGTGATGCATCAAGAATTCTGACAACGTAGCATACGCCACCATACTCCAGAAAGTTTGAAACTGAATACCAGTACTCGAAGTTATTGTCGTTTGGAGTACCGAAGATCTCGATAAATTCTGCCTCTGTGGTTACCAGAGTTGGGATGTCGATAGGACCCTTTTCAAAAACTCCGCAGATCGCACCGAAGTTCAAGAATGAAGGATCAATTCCACCTCTTGTAAAATCCCTCTCCTGGACGGCTACCCCTGGAGATGCTAACTTAGCTAATACCATTTTTTGTCTCCTCTGATAAGAGTGTCATGTGTAGATGATCTAAAAATATTTATAATTTTCAACACTTCACTGGTAGTCCCACATGTAACTCATATCACCATATTCATCTGTATGCCATCTGTCACCGTTAGCATCAACAAAACTAGTATCTTCCAATCCATCTGAGATAAATCCAAATGGTGCCATGTCTTGTTCTAACTGATTCTTCTGCTCATCATAGAGACGTTTCCTGACATCCTGGTCAGTCATCTCTTTGAAATAGTCCTGAGCAATCAACCAAGCATAGATAACCAAACACATAGCAAGGTCATCATTACATCCTTCTTCTGCCTCAAAGGACTGGTGTTTCTGAATGAATGTGGTCAACTCACTGATAATCTCATAGTCCTTGAAGAGTAACTTATCATCTTCAATAACCGTCTTGAGGTTTGAACACCCAACCTTCTTGACTGCTTTTGACATCTTGACACCCAACTGTGTCTTCTTACCTGAGAATCCTTGCCCAACAATCTGTCCTGCTCTACCACGCATGGAACACATAAGAACGTTCTCATACTCAAGATCAAAGTTTAGAATAGAAGCAACCTGATCTCCAATATCATTTACCTCACATAGGATATATGCATTGTTGTATGCCTTTGCCATGTCATGAATGACACTTGGAAAAAGCATTGGTTTGATCTCATTGTTCCTATATTTTGCAACAACCTGATGAGGGAACGTTGTAATATCAAATACTACAAATGCTGAGTAGTCAATACCGACTCCTCTAGCAACGTCCACAGTCATAATATAGTCATGATCTTTTTCGGGATTATTGTAAATATCCAATCCTTTGTTAGACTTGATTGGATCTTCATAAACCAAACTTCTAAGTTTCGATGGATTGATTAGTGTGTCAACAGATCCAAGGAACTCACACTCAAACTCAACTCGGAACTGCTGCTCAGAAGTGTTAGCAATAGTCTGTGCTTTCCATGCAGCATCTCTACCAGGAACTTCTGACCAGTGAACTTCAGTTGCTACATATTCATTCTTACCTCGTTCTGCATCATGCCAATAGCGATAGAAGTGGTTCATACCATGGGGGGTAGAAACCATGATAACCTTAGTAGATTTACCAGAGGAAATCGTAGGATATACAGACGCGAAGAACTGATCTGCAATGTGGTTTGGGATGAACGCAAATTCGTCCAAGAAAATAATGTTGAATGACATACCACGAACAGCAGATGCTGATGTAGATGCAGCAATGATCTTAGAACCATTCTCTAGTTCCATAGATCCTTTGTTGTAAACTACAATACCCTGCTGCATCCATTTAGGGAGGTTCTCATATGCAAGTTGAAGTCTCCCTAAGAGATCTCTCGCAGTAGATGCTTTGTTTGCAAGAATGCCAATGTTTACGTTATCGTTGAAAATTAGATAATGTAGCAAGTAAGACACACACGTTGTAGACTTACCAGTCTGTCGTGGCATCTTACAGATGTTGAATCTATTTTCGTGGAAGTTTCTTACTAGTTTCTCCTGAAATGGATACATCTTGAATGGGACAAGACCCTCGTCAAGAGAAACAATTTGAATATAGTTTCTAGCAAAGTAAACTGGATCGTCTTTACATTTGATAAATTCTGCAACATTCTCTTCAGTCCATTGAATAGCAACGTTTGCTTTCTTTAGATTAGGATTACCAAGATATACACCATCAGTCATTTTCTATTCCTTACAGACCAAGTTGATTCTAATGTTATAGTCAATAGCATAATAAATGCAAATACAAATAAAAAACTCATACTAAAGTTCCATGTTGTCTGCGAATTTCCCTAAGTTCTTCGAAATCTTTCTGCTTGGTGCCACCATCATATGCCCAAGCATAACCTTCTTCAATCATTTGTTCGTTGAGTGACACTGATGCGTCCCCAATGTATAACCAGCCAAGAAGACGCCCATATTTCCCAACGCCGCCAACAAGTTCAGTGCGGATAACAAGATCATCGTCACCAGCCACCGCGCCTTCCAGTTTTTCTTTGAGCCAGTTGGTTGCGTCATATCCTAGTTTCTTTTCCTCAAGGTCTTTGGTGCGTTTTTCTGGCGTGTCCACACCAGCAACTCTAACTCTCTCTTTTTTATAAAGGTCAAAACCGAGATCAATTGTGACATCAATCGTGTCTCCGTCAAGAACTCTGTTGATCTCCACTACTCGGAAGTTGTAGCAACTCTTCCTGTTTGGGGGTGTCATAGCTCCCATCGTTCAGTTCCTCAAATGCAAGTTTCATTATAGTATATATGTAATAACCAACCCCCGCCAAAAGAATGACGAGGGATATGATGATGCTCCAAGTTACATCATTGACATCATTGAGGGGGCGGAGGAGGAGGTTCATTCCAATAGTTTTTTAATCTATTGTATCTAGGATTATTTCTTACTTCTTCTGTCACCATTGTGCCGAATTCATCACAACATCGGCACCAGTCTCTTCTAGCATCTGGTGCCCCTAATGCTTTTTTTCTCTCAAGCGAAACCACTCCCTCCAAAGTTGAGCACATTCATCACTCTTCTTCTGCAGATGTTCCTCCCGATACATGGCGTGTGAATGGTTCCCAGTGCTGCCAATTATATTTATGAATTGCCCACATACCTAAAATAGGAACAAATACTAGAAGAAACCCCATGAGTCCAAGACACCAAGGGGTATTCATAACATGTCTAACAAATAATTGAACGTGTATCATTCGTTATCATCCTGATCATACGTTAGTCTACAATCCCACAAGTCCTCATCCCATTCGGGTTCATACATAGGGCATGGTTCTTCAAAGAGATGACCCATCCTAAGTTGATGAATACGTTCTCTAAGACCTTTGTAAAACTCTCTGCGTTCGTCTCTGTCCATTATGCTGGATAATCCCATTTAGTTATTCTTTCAGTCTTATGTGTAGGACCCCACCCACCAGTGTAGATATAAGGAGCAGTGCGAATTGGACAACTATCACCAGTACAAAGAAGGTCGTCTACAATCCTCCAGGATTCCATGACTTCTTCAGCATGAACAAAATGAGATTGATCTCCATTGATGGCATCATAGAGAAGTTTTTCATATCCATCTACTGCTCTATCCTGGGGATAGTCGTGGGTGAGTGTTGCCACTTCCAAGTCGTCATTGAGCCCAGGTGACTTAATATCCATACGGATATCGAGATGAGGATTAGGTTGTAAGCGCATGACAATACGGTCTTTGATTTCTCCTTCATATAACTTTAGTGGTGGTGCTTTGAGTTTGATAACTACCTCCACACATTGATAGGGGAGTTTCTTTCCTGTCATGACATTAAAAGGAACTCCTTCCCAACGCCAGTTATCGACGAATAGAGTCCCAGCAAAATAGGTAGGAGTACCACTGTTAGGATCAACGCCCTCTTCATCACGGTAGCCATGATATTGTCCAAGAATAATGTTCTCTGATAGTTTAGTTGCTGCAAGGACTTTTGTCTTCTCCCTTCTGACTTCTTTTGCTGACATTCGGGACGGTGGTTCCATGGCAATCAATGCAAGAACCTGAAGAATGTGGTTCTGTAGCATGTCACGCACAGCACCAGCAGTCTCATAGTATTGAGCACGACCTTCGCATCCAAATGTTTCGGTTGCAAAGATTTGTACTTCTTCTACATACTGGCGGTTCCAAAGTGGTTCCAAAAGAATGTTGCTGAAACGAGTAGCAAGTATGTTATTGACAGTATCTTTACCAAGATAATGGTCAATGCGATAGACTTGTTTCTCGCGTAGATGTCTAGCAACCACAGTTGATAGATTATCAGCAGATTTATAATCGTGCCCAAAGGGTTTCTCAATAACAACACGCGAGAGTTCTGGGTTGTTGAGGAGTCCTGCTTCTTTGAGATTGATGATAGCATTCTCATATCGTTCTGGGGGTACGGATAAGAAGTAAGTTGAATCATCTGCATCTGGTAGATTTTTCAATGAGTTTGGATTATCCAAATCAGTGCTAATCCAATCCAGACGATGGAGAAAATCTTCAGGATACTCTCCCAAAGATTCTACCCATGTTTGTTTCGCAATCTCACGACGAGATGTCCCTACAATCACAAGATTACTTGGAAGTAAATCTTTCTGATGTAGTTTATACAGAGCAGGGATTAGTTTTTTCTTTGCCAGATCTCCAGTAGCACCGAAGATTACTATCTGGTAAGTAAGTATTTCAGTGTGCGGTTCCGTTTCCATCATAGTCGTCCGAGTTATAGTAGTCATTTTCACCTTTTCGTAGCCCGAAATATATCGTGGCCAATACAAATGGTATTGCCACCCACTTGAGTGCTTCACCTAACATCATGACCACCAAACATTGCTCGCATACCATTCAAGACTTTGTTCGCAAATCGTCCAAGTCTTCTGGACTCAAATCTTGAGTAGAGAGCAGTAGTAATAACAGGGGCTGGAACACCGAGATCCACAGCACTGTGAACAGTCCAACGACCCTCACCACTGTCTGATACTCCCCCATCGAACTTGCTAAGCTCTCGATCGCTGCGTAGTACAGTAGCGGTAAGATCAAGTAACCAACTACCAACAACGCTACCACGACGCCATAACTCAGCCACTTCAGCAACATCAATATCATACATATAATCTTGAGGACAATCCATTGGAGCGACCTCAGCATCTCCTTCCTTGACATACTGTGCTCCTGCATTTGCCTCATGTAAAATGTTGAATCCCTCAGCATATGCTTGCATGATTCCATACTCAACACCATTGTGAACCATCTTCACAAAGTGACCAGCACCTGCAGGTCCACAATGCAACCAACCATGCTCAGCAGAAGTCTCATAACTTAGAGGATCAGTGCGAGAGGCAGACCCGATACCTGGGGCGAGTGCCCTGAAGATAGGAGCGCAGACGGATACTGCAGTATTTGCACCACCAACCATAAGACAGTATCCACGCTCCAAACCGTAAACACCACCACTAGTACCACAGTCAAGATATTGGATGCCCAGTTTAGACAACCTTTCTGCCCTGCGTCTAGAGTCTTTAAAATTGGAATTGCCATGATCAATAATAATATCGCCTTCCACACAAAATTGTAGTAGCTCATTGAGTGTGTCCTCTACTGTTTCTGCTGGTACAACCATCATGTAAACGCCAGGACCTTTGCCACTGACTACTTGAACAAGGCTTTGAATAGAAGTGGTATATCCACTGATATAACCCGCTTCATATTGTGCCTCAGCTTTTTGAACATTGTTTCTATACCCATGCACTTCATGTCCTGCTTTGATAAGACGACGAGACATGCCCTCGCCCATTCGTCCTAATCCAATAATTCCTACTTTCATTTTTTAAATAAATCCTCTACTTGTTTTCTGGCATCTGCCATCTTTTGTTTTTCGCGTTCAGAATGTTTGTATCCATTCTTCCCATGTATGATAAAATGTCCCTGACAAAACATAGTTATGCCAAATCCAAATAAGAGTATAACTCCTATCCATTCTATAATGTGATCTTGAGCCATGGTAATAATGGTGGTATTACTCCAATCAATCTTAGTAGTCCTTCAGCAAATAAAGCAAGAACCACCCAACCGACGCACATACTAATGATAGAAGCATTACGGTTGTGTCGTCGTATTGCTGCATCAATCATCTCCTGAACTTTTTCTTCAGTTAGTCTTTCGGGGGGTTCAATATCCTTACCCCAATTCTTGAACATTAGATTTTCTCCATAGCGAGGTTTAGTTCGTAGGCATGATGCAGTTCATCATTCAAGATCTCAAGGATCTTGTCATCGTGACCATTCAAAGCAAGATACTTAGTATATGTAGTAGCAGCATGAATCTCTACTTCATACGACAGATGGTATGCAGACTTAGGAGCCACCCAATAATAAACCACATTGATCCAATAATAGACAAGGACGAGGTGTTTGGCAACAAAGCGATCGATAAAATAAGCATTACCGCCCCTGCTCTCCATATATTCCAGATGTTCTGTTTCATTGACTGACTGCTCGAAGTGTTGTTTCATCAATTGAAGGTGCTCAGGACCACGCAATCCCATACTTTCACGAAAATGTAATACACTCAAGAAAGCAAAATAGGGTGCCCGAGCAATTTCCTCAAGCACCCAAAAACGTTGATAGTCTCGACCTCTATAAAGATAATCAATAATTGAAATAGTAAGATTCAGAATAAACTCGTTGAAAGCTTTCATGGATTGCGAGGATCAATGCCTAAACTAATTAGGTAATCTCTCCACCAATCTGGATCTTTGTGTTTCCATTTCGGAACAGAAGTACCCTTATCTGAATAATATTGAAACAAAACTTCATCTATAATCTGTGCGACTTCCATATTCTTCTTCCTCTTCATCAACGTCCTCATATGCATTGACCACATATGGTCCATGGGGTTTTCTAGATTCGGATCTGACATATCGTTGCTCATCATTTACAGCAGAAATCCAAACAGATAATTTCATGATAATCCAAATCAGTGCTAAAGGGGTAAAACATGCGATCAGGATTACAGATTTCATAGTTATGCACTTATGGGATTGTTATCTTTATCGTGCCTCTGATACGTTCCAGGAGTCCTGGCAGTATTATCAGCATTTCTTGCTTGATATGTTCCAGGAGTTCTCACAGTGTTATCTGTATTACGTGCTTGGTAGTCACCATTGTAATCTCTGTAAGTCACAGTGCTCCAACCCTCAGTACCAGAAAACTGATTGACAGTTGTAAATCCTGGTTGGGGATCATCTGGATCGTTATTAATGTCTCGTCTGACGTAGTTAGTGTTTGCCATTTTAGTTATCTACGAGGATCATATCAAAAGTAGCACCGCCGCCCATGGTGTTCCCAGAGATTGCCTGAACTTCCAGGTCAGTCTTTTCAGTAAATTTCAGAGGAACTGGATAGTCATAATTCATAGGTGTAGCAAATGTTCCTAGTTGTGCTTTGGTGTTGAATGCTCCACCGAAAGGTCTTGCTACAAATCTAAAGATACAATCTTTCTGCTTATCAACAGAACATTGGAGCTTCATAAGGTAAGCAGTTTTGCCAGCAGGAACGGTATAAACTGACATTAGCGTTTGTCCTGCTCCTGCTAAAATAAATGCCCTAGCAGCACTATCAACTGTAACAGTAATCAATCCAACATTAGTTGTCTCACCAGATGCTGGAGTTTTTACAAATGCTCTAAACACACGAATAAAATTGACAGCACCTGCTGCTCCACCAACAGTAATGTCTTCCGAAGCAAGAGCATAGTTTTCGTCCAATCCAGATACTGTGATTACAGCACCAGCATCATCCGTACTTCCTGAAGTTGCTGTTGCTCCACCAGCAGTTCCAATATATGGATATGCTGTAGTTCCGTCCCAGATTGCTTGATATGTAGAAGCAAATGATGTTCTATATCCAAACTTATTGACGTGTGAATATCCATCTAACAGTCCAGCAGCAATAGGAATGTTAGCAGCAGCACCATAACTGTTGAGTGGATTGCCGTTTTCATCGGCAATCATCACTACCTCAAAAATTGAAGTACCATTGTTTAAAAATTCTTGTGATTGTTTATTCCATTGTGCCATTTTTTATTCCTCAGCAGTTCCAAGCTCTAAGTGACTTATTGATTCTGCTATCGGGATCGTTAGCAGTTTTGGAAGAAGTAAGTTTCTTCTTCATACCAGACATTCTGGCGCAGAAAGATTTACGACGAGGATTGCCAACTTCCTTTGAAGGTGCTTTTAGATCAGAACCAGGATTTTCTCTTTCGTAGGACTTACGTCCCTTCTCATTGAGACCACCCTCTTTATTCTTTCCTGATTTCTTTGTCCATGCTGCACCTTCTGTAAAGTCCTTGAAAGATTTCTTTTCCTCTGGTACACAATTTGGGACTTGTTTACCACCCTTATTTTTCATTCCAACTTGCTTGTATCCTTTCCAACAAGGACCTTTCTTTTCTGCTAGAACTTGCTCACTAAATGATTCGTTTGTTGGGTGAACAGATGCGATTGTGAACTTGTCCCACATTTCAGGACCATATCCACACTCCATTCTACTTTCTTGTTTGCCGCATAACTGGCAAAATTTACGCTCCCCGCCACCATATGATTCGCTGGTAGAAGACTTCCATCCACCACCTGCTTTTTTGTATTCCTTTGCTGCCCATCCATTCGCATACGCTGAAGGATAGACATCAAACTTTGCTTTTGCTCTGGACTTCATCTTAGACCAGAGTGCTGGATTGGTTGGTACATTCTTTTCTTCGATGTACTCCTCCCCAATATTATTGGATACCATTTTGGGTTTTCCTCCCTTACCTTTACGATCTGCAACTGGATCTGCTTTACGCTTTCTCTTTACAGCATTACCGATCTCAGACTTTGACATCTTTGCTGCTTTCTCTTTGGATAAGCATTTTGGTTTTGGTTCGCCAGGTTCTCTAGCACACTTGCCAACACGCTCGCCTTTGGTGTTATAGCGATCCCAACCGCCGCCACCAGCACCACCTTTCTTACCTTTGCCAAACCAATCGCGAAGATCTTCTTTCATAACAATCAGAGGTAAAGCGGGATTCTGCTCTGACCTAGAGAATGACAAAAGAATAGCACCAGGATATACTTTCTCCAAATCATCTTGGATATCTTGTCTTTTGACAACATTTCCTTGACGATAGAAAAACTGGGAATACTTTCTTCTACCTCTATAGGAAAACTCTACAATGTAGATGTATCCCATAGACTGTATTCTTTTCTCTATTAGTTTGTCTACTTTTTTCATCTAGAGACAGTCAGTTTATACTATTTATCCTTTTGTGATTGCTTTAGTATCTTCTGCAATTCTGCTGTACTACCCACAAAGACAGCATTATTTGTTACATGAGTTGGAGATTTATCCTCTCCAAGATCCTTCATCTTCTTCTGAAGATCAATCAACTTATCTGTGGCGTCAGCAACGTTCTTGATAAGTTGACCAGCGACTTCATATGCTCTGGGAGAATCTGACTCCTGTGCCAATTCAAGAATACCATTGACTGCCTCTTGACCCTTTTCAATGAGAGAATATAAATTACCTCTCGTATAATCATAGTCTTGATCTGGATCAGACTCAACTTTCTTTATCTCAGATTTTATTGGTGCTTCTACAATTTCTGTAGATTTCACATCAAATGCGTTGTCAATGGTATCAAAATCTTTCATGGTTCTTAGAATGAATTGAATGTAATAGAGGTGCTGAATCCAAAGTCTTCATCATCAAGTGAAGTCAATAATGAAGTATCGTCTGCATCTACATCAGTATCACTATCTTGGTCAGTTGTTGCCTTAGGTGTGACAGTATAAGTAACTTCTCTCCTTGCAGTAGTTGTATTTGTATCTGAATACATATTTGTAATAGCAGACTTGATAACTCCAGAATCTGCAACTGGACCAAACAGATAAGTTTTAGCAGTGAATTGAAGAGTCCAGATAATTACTTGTCTCTTGTCAAAGTTACCTTCATACTCATCTCTATAGTCAATACTGTTCAATACGATAGGAATATCTCTTTTCTCATCAGTTTCCTTGATCATCTTTACAGTGATACTAAAAGATGGTTGAAAGAACGGGAGAATTTGTTCTACGATTTGAAGACCATCATCCTGGTTCTTTACATATATTGCCAATTCAAAATTGACATTATATGGAACAGGCATAAATTGTTTAGTAATCTTATTAGCATCACCGTCTTTGGGAGTAATGATAGTCTTGAGAGGTGCTAACTTTCTTGTAGGATCATATTGCATACCAAGAATTTCAAATGACATTCTAGGCAGCACAATCTGAACATCCTTGCCTTGAAGATCAGGTTGCTGTTGAATCCTTGCTAAAAACTTTTGAGTTGGTCCATATGATAATGGAACTTTGGAAACTTCTACAACATTTCCTGAAGCATCAAATCTATTGATTTCAAGATTGTTGAAAAGCGTACCAAAACCAACTACAGTTTTCCTAAGTACTTCGTTGTAAAAATAGTCTCCAAACATTAGAATTCACCAAATGGATTTTTCTCAGTAAAGTCAAGTATGCTATCAGCATAAGATTCAATACTCCTATTATATGTATTATCTTCCGTACTATCAGTTATATACTGAGTCTCAATTTGCTGAGAACCTGAGATAGTAGATTGCTTCATTGTCCAAGTAGCATTAGAAGTTTGTCCAGTAATGACTTCTCCTTCCAAGAAATTCTTACTCTTATCAAATACTACAAGAATATAGTTTGTACCATCCCAAGATACTGTTGTTGCTGTAGCACCACTTGTAGCGCCTACAACCTGCTCTTCAGCCTGGAATGTACCACTATGGGCAGCAGTGTCATCAAAGACAATACTTGTCTTGACAGATCTTTCAAGTTCAATATCGTCGATCTCATCAACTCCAGTATTGAGATCTTCACCAGAGTATTCAAAGAGTTCACATCTAAGATCATATGTATAGAACTGACCAAGTTGATAGAAGTCTGCTTGGTGCTCTACATATTTGATTTCAAATAATCCTTTAGTAAGTGGGAAGAAAATAAGATCTCCTTCTGCAGGACGATCATCTGCTAACTTACCCGCAAAGTTTCCATCAAACTCTTGTTGCCACCTACGCTTTGATACTGCAAATGTAAGAGCATCGTTATTCTTCAGTCCGAAGCGAGTCAGGGTATCGTCCTGAACACCATCGAACTTATCATAACTCTTTAGATACATTTCGATTTCTACAGACGCATCGAAGGATGAGATAGTGTCTTCATGAAAAAGACTATCTATCTTGTTCAATGTTCTTGGCAGATAATAAACAGTGCTACCATGGATCTTGATCTGTTCGTCGATCAAGTCCTGAGCGAGAGTTTGTTCTGCTGTTGTCCCACCATAGGCAGGAAAATATGAACTCTTTTGACTTGCCATATCAACCGATCATGTCTAGTGGTGGAAGTTCATATGTTGAAAGCATCTTATCTTCCAGATCTTTCAACTCGCCAATAGCATCATCATAGATTTGTCTGCCATCAAGTTCTACTCCTCCTGGGAACTTGACACCTTTGAACTTGATTAGATTCTGACCCCACTGTCTTTTGATCAGTGAAGTGAGATATTTTTTCAGGAAAGAATCATTGTATACCTGAGTCATGGTAGTAGGATCGAGTGCTCTATGGCAATCGATTACAATGAACTGTCCTTCTTTTACATCATTAGGGTCTACATCAATATACAATCTATCAACTCTTTTGTTGAATCTAAACTGCACCATTGCACCACTATTCAAGACAAAATCGAGATCCTCAAGATATGATTTTGTCATGTAGTAGTTGAGAATATCTACAGCACCAAATTGATAAAGATCATTGAGAAAGATTTGATACTCAATGCCAAACATGTTTCCACGAATGGCAGAAGATGACATACCAAAAATTTTATTGATGCCGATAACATGATCTGGCACTTCAATATAATTATTTCTCTCTTCCCAAGCATCTCCACTTGGTGAAGTATTTGTTACGTTACCTGATTTGAAACGAGTTACATCTGCAGCAGTGAACTCATGCTTCAGGAACATTCTTTCGACACCTTCAAAGTGTCTTTCATTATAATATTGTACTGCCTCTTCAACAAGATCTTCAACTTGTGAGTCGTCAACATTGATATCAATAACTGGCTTACCCAGTCGTCTCAAACAATATTCTTTCAACTCAGCTTTGGTAGCAGGTTTAGTTGCTGACATTTACGTACCCACGGGAACCCTTTTATGTATTTATGAAAAAACCCTCCCGAAGGAGGGTTTGATCTGTATCATGCCTGAGATTCAGACCAGGAGACTCTAGCAGAAGCAATAGTGTATCTTCTAGAAGTACTCTCGTAAGTATCGTCAGGGATAACGACAACAGTCAGAGTGTCAGGTCCGTTGGGGAAGGTATAATCTCCACCAAGGATTGAGTTACCCAGAGTTGCAATTTCACCCAGTTCTTGAACTGTAGTATCGTTTGCATTTGCTCTGAACTCAAACAATGTAATTCCGTTAGAAACACGGTCAATTAGTTTCGCGAATTCAGCATCTGTTGCGTGTGAGTGGAAGACTACCTGGGACAGTGCAGGAGAACCAACACCAGACCAGTTAGGTTGTGAAAGGTCACCATTCAGAACCAGTCTAATTGTACAAGATTTTCTAGGATCCTGAGATTGCTGGTTGACTGATGCACCAACTGAGGTTCCACCGTCAGAGACGGTAATTGAGACTTGCTTCAACTGAAGTTGCATTCTGTTGATCAGATCTCTAGTACCAAGGTTACCAGTTACACCAGCATCAACTGATGGTGCAAGTCTAATCGACAGCATTGGATATTCTCTGTTTGCCTGATCCTCGTCACCGTCTGACTTTTGGTTCAGCAGATATGTAGTATCCGATGATGCGGAGAACAAGTATGCCTTGTCATCCTCGAACTGACCATCCATAATAACAGATGCACCCCAGTGGAACAGTGATGGAGAGAATCTAGCACCAGCAACTCTGTCACCAAGATTCGCTACCTCATAACGTGCTGGCAGGTTACCAGATCTGAAGTATGCTTCAGTAAACTTGTTACTGTGTACATACTGGTGAGCGTAGAAGACCTTACCAAACTGATCCTTGAATCCGTAGCGGATCTTACCACCACCATACCAGGAGTAGTCAATGTAGCACATCTGAAGTTTCTTCAGATCCATTTCAAATCCTGTTTGACCAGTACCATCACATCTGTCAATATTGAATTGGGATTGTGGGGTCTTAGTATCAACAGTCTTAGTCATAATGACATTTGATGATGATACGCCTTCATATGCCTTGGTCAGATACAGTCTTGAATCTGAAACAACGAATGCGATTCTGTAAGATTGACCACGGATAACAACATAATCATCAGGAGCAAGTTGCTTAGTGAAGATTGTGTTTTGACCATTTACGATCTGAGAACCCTTGGTGACAGTTATTTCACCAGCAGTTTGTTGAGTAGAAGATCTTCTAACTGCATAGAGATTCTGACCATCATACTCAAAGAAGAATCCATTTTGGTCATCAAACATACCAGCGCGAACAACTGAATTGATCCAACCGTTCTTATTGAGTGTTGGGAAACCAGATGGTGTTACATCTGATGGAGATCCTGCAAGACTGTAGGTGAACGTAAAATCAGTCAGAACTGTAGCAACAGTTCCATTTTCAGTGTTGAAATAGTTAGTTCCAGTCGAAACAGATGTGTCTCTCATAGAGATAGAGTCACCAGCTTCAAGGAAGTGTGGTCTTCTAGTTCTTACAGTTGCAATTGGGTCACCATTTCCATCAGTACCAGCAACAATTGAACTTACTTCAATTGGTGGATTGAAGTTGGTTGCAGTTGAATACTGCAGACCTTTACCTGACTGATAACGGAAGTATCTTCTGGTTTGTCTGACAATTGAAGAATCAGCAGATGCACCTGGGTTGATCTCAACACCACCATCAAATGGTCTATGTAGAGCATATGAAGTTGGTTTTACATACAGTGCTGTAGGCAGCAGATATGGTTCATTATTATAGTTTTCGGTAGCAATTGTGATCGAGTGCTCACTACCCTGACCAGTGGATGTAATATTGACTGGATTTGTAGAGTAAGCAGCTTGGCGATAAGAGTATGAGTTAGTACCGTTACCAGCTAACTTGAAGTAACCATTGCCCAAATTGATCAAGAAGTAGTTGCCATCTTTAGACAAACCAGCAATCGTTGAGTTATCTTCAGCATGTGAATAGATAACGCGAGTACCAGTCAACATTTGATCTGAGATATCATTACCATCTTCATCAAGGATGCCCAAGAAATTTCCATTGGAATCAGATTTTCCAAAGAAGAAAATATCAGTGGATGGATCACAAATAGTAAGTGGAGTAGTCTCCTGTGGATCAAAAGATATAACAATAGGAGTTTGTGGTTCAAGTACTGTCATCTCATCCTCATCTGAGATTGAGGTGATAGTCGTAGGAACAACTCTGGATTCAATTCTATAGAATCTATGCTTATTATAATATGTTGCGTTACCAGTTGAGTTTGCAAGCGTAATTGGGTTGATACCCTGTCTTGCTTCTTCTGGTGAATTGTGAAGAGTAAATTGATAATAGTTCAGTGGATTGATATGGTACATATTACCATCAACAAGACCACCATAATCAGTACTATTTGTGGCTGGGTCTACACCAGCTTCCAGTGCTTGCCACTTACCTTCATTTCTGTAGTGAACTGCATCAGCAATTTCAAAACCATGGCGGCTGCTACCAGGAACAGTAACGGTTGTACCACTAACGTTATTATAGCTGTAATAACCATAACCATAGTTATAACCAATATAACGTTCGTCATCAATCAGAATTTCTTCACCTGGAGTATATTGGTTGATCATGTTAGTCTCAAGACCACCACCAGTCGTTACTGACTCGGTGTAGTCATTCAGACGCTTCCACCATGAATCGCGAACACTATTAGGAGGTGTTCTGCCAATATTATTATCATTTGAATAGTTATATCTCAAGTCATCATAGTTACCCTGTGAGTCTTGAGTTGCAACATAGTAATAGTCGATATTACCATGTGTATGTTGTACAACGTCCCCAGCAAAATATTCAGAAGTAGAGTTCCACTTACCTCTATCAACCGTACCTTTCAGCAGGTTGGTTGCAATTCTAATAAGGTGAAGTGATCCTGTACCTGGACCAAATAATCTTACCTGATTTCTTCTTCTGAATGCATCACCTCTATCTCTGTGGAATGAGATAATAGTGTTGCTCCATCTATGAATATAGTATCTCTCGCCAAATTCAAGACCAACAATTGGAGTTGAACCTGAGTAACCATTATATTCAACGAAGTCACCAGAGTTGAATTCGTGAGAACCGATAGTAACATAGTTACTATAAGTATTTACGTTTGAGTTGGAAGAACCATCCCAAATTTTATCTTTGGTGGTATATGTCAGGAGACCATTACCAGTTTGCTCACCAAATACACTATTTGCATACAGAGTATGCTGAATATTATCGGTGGTTGTATTACCATAGTTATAGTATTCATCAATGTATATTCCTGATTGTGCATCAGCAAGAGTCAATGAAAGACCAAACCAGTTCTTAGAAATTCTATGAACGTAATATGCTGTATTATTTGACAGATAAGTGTACTGTGGTTGAGTTACAGGATCAGGAAGTCCATCTTGACCAATCTCAGTACCACCAGCTGGAACTGTATAGAGAACAGTTGTACCCGTCTTCAAACCATGATCAGGAATATAGAATCTTCCCAGTTTCAGGTCAACAGTTTCTTGTGGATAGAATGAAAGTGTCTTACCAAAAATTTGAGTTGGTGCTTGCATTCCATAAGAAAGACCATTCGCATCTCTAGATGTAATCTTGAATGAACCATCAATTGTACCTCTAGAAGAAGTATCTTCAAAATAATGGTTTGGTGTAGATGTCGCAGAACCACCTGACATGTTCAATGTCAAACCATTATATGTTGTTGATAACTGGAATCTATCTGTAGTAGCATTCTTTACATAGTAAGTAGATCCATTTTGAAGACCACCGATAACTGGGTTACCATTTGAGTTATATCTAATCGAAGATCCTTCAGTGAAACCATGACTAGGAATATATAATGTATCCTCATAAGGGTTATCAATGTTTTCTCCTCTGAACTTATGACGGAAGTTTGTTCCATCACCACTAAAGGTAGTAATATTAATAATATTTGAAGTAGCGTTTTGTTGATTGACTTGGTTAGTGCTGCCAGGTTGACTATTGGATGTTGAAGACGATGCCAGTGTTACTCTGAAGTGATTATTAGTAACAGGAATCATCCAATACCAATAGTTAGCAGTCATACCACCAACAGCGCCACCAGTGGAGTTCTGAGCATCGAAACGATACTTCAACCAGTAGTTTGGCTCACCATCTTCATTGAAATCAAAACCGTGTTGAGGCGAGAACCAAGTGTTTGAAGTTGAAAGTTCTTCAATTTTCAGGACGAAGCAGTTTTCAACGTTTGCCCATCCTGTGATATCAACCAGAGGACCATTTGGAGTTCTGGATACTGAGAATTCAAAGTTGTTTGTAGAAACACCAGTGTTGATAGAAGGGAATCTGACATAGTAGATTCTATCCTTCATATTCTGATCCCAGTTGTTATTGGTCTCAGTAATACCACCAGGAACTCCACTCTGAGAGAAGAATACTACCTTGTCTCCTTCTACAAAGTTTACAGTTGAGTGCTCACAAATAATTCTGTTTCTAGTTGCATATGAAGTACTTGTTTGTGCTCCACCCGATGCAGTGTTGTTTACTCCTTGAGCAAGTTTGATTGCAGGCCACAGAGAATATGGAGTACCCCAAGTATAAAGGTTTCCTTGAGATGTAATGTTCAACTGACCACCAACACCAGGACCATAGTATGGACCAGTATGTCCAGGATCTCTAGATGAGAATGAAGTTGTCAGACGAATAGTATCAGCATCAACATACTTGACATAGTAGCAATAACCATTAGACATACCACCTGGAGTGCCATTAGGCGAAGGTCCAGAAACAAAGACTACTGGTTGACCATCTTTGAATTCGTGACGAGGAATCTTGATGGTATCTGCTGAAACATCAATAGACTCTGGGAAGAAATATCTTTGCTTTCTACCATATCCAGCAACTAATGGATCGCCAACTTCAACAATATCATATTCATATGGATTGAGAAGCGTTGAAGAATAACCTCTACCAAACAGCGTCATCTCCAACTGAGTAGCAGCTTGGTTTGCATCAGTCAGGGTAAATGAAACTGGATTACTTCCTGCACAGTTTGATGCACTACTTGCAAGTTGATAATTTTCATCATCAATTCTAATTACATAGTAAATACCGTTACCTGGGTTTGTTGATCTAGCGTCAGTACCAGTTTGACCTGCTGCCGTAAATCCAGTAACGTTACCATTTCTATATCTCAAGAACATCATGTCGCCTGTTACCAGACCATGATTTGCTACTGCACCATTTACATAGTGTGTGATGGTATTAGTACTTGAATTCATGTAGCCTGCATTTGCTACCAGGAACTGCTCAGTATCATTACCACCTGGCTCCCACAGCGTCATTGCTGTAGTTTCATATTGGTTGATATCTTCTGACCAGTCAACTGCACCACCTGAAGTGAATGCTCTACCATCAAACTCCTTTCTTCTTACAGCAATAGAGTTTGTAATGTAGAATTCTGTACCAATTGCAAAGTTGGTTTCTACTGGAGTTGTGATTGTCAGGGTACTTTGTGCTGCCTGATCAGTCGTAACAGCAGAGTAATTACCAAGATTTAGTTTTGATCCAACATAGAATCTACCAATAATAACGTTGGTGTAAACTGTAAAGAGATCTCCAGAAGATTGGATTGGTCTAGATGCTTCATAGATGAAAGTTTTATCATCTGGAATTGACTTGATGATAAATGTTCCTTCTGCTGAAATATCTTTCAGACCTCTGATGTCAAGGGGAATGCCGTTGACAAGACCGTGAAGTGATTTGGTTGTAACAGTAACTTCTGTTGATCCTGCTGTCGCTGTTACTGATGAAATATCTTCCAGAGGGACATCTCCTGAGGAAGAATAGAAAGATGGAATTTGATGAATTCTCTCAAGAGTTTCCCACTTAGTTGACTGAAGACCATATTCAAAGTCAGTATCAATCAGAGTATTTGGGTTAGAAACTCTGAGCTTACTAACTGGATCGACAAAAGTCTCAGTAGGTTTGAACTCTGCTCCCTCTTCATCAATAAAGATCTGAAGTTTGTCAGTATCTGCATGAGCTGCAGTTACCGTATCAAAGTTCAGAGTATAAGTAGTTTGATCTGAATCAATGCTATACGCCGTACTAGTAATCCTTAGGTCAGGATCACCTAATGCGTAGATTGTTGTGCCGCGTGTAGCATTATTGATAAACAGTAACTTCTTCAGATCAACATGACCATTGATAGTTACTGTTTGCGCCGAAGCGTCAAATACGTAATCGTAAAGTAATTTTTTTGCCATTTTTCTTTCCTAGGTCTTTATTGTCAGAGGGAGGGAGAGAGAGAATTATTGATTAGATACCAAAGGTAATTGCATATCCAAGTGCTTTGACTGAAAGTGCTTGGAGTTGATCTTGAGTAACCAATGATGCTGAATTAGTACCTTCAGTGAAAAGTTCCCAATTAGACGAAGAAGTCAAGGGATCATTGTTGGTTGATTCTAAGATATTTATATAAGTACTAGGTGCGCGGAAAGCAACATCACCTGGATAATAGGTGGTTCCCGCACTCCAAACACCTTTCCAAGAGAATCCTTCAAGTACCAGATCCCAGGAAGTTTGACCTGGCTGGTTTGGTGCTACGCCAACAGTCGTTGTTTTTGCAGTGTATGCATATCCACCAAACTGGACTACGTTACCAGGAGCGTATGTAACCAATGGATCATACGTTCCAATAACAGAGAAACCAGTTGTCAAAATGTCCCAAAAATCATTGGGGGCATTCAAATACTGGTTTGGTTGTCTATTGTTATTTGCCTGCTTTGCAATGTAAGTATATCCACCAAAAGAAACAATGTCTCCTGGTTGATATGCTGATAAGTTATTCCAACTATCTTCAAATTGGAAACCACCAACATACTCTGAGAAGTTTGCCGCAGCAAATGCGGAAGTAGAAGAGTGTGCAGTAGTTACTAAGTAAAGAGTGTTTCCAAATTTTACTACATCATTGAGACGATAGAAAGTATTCTGTGCCCATTCACCAACGTTGCGTACACCCTCAAGATGAAGCGCCCAATTAGATAAATCGTTGGAATACCAATCAGTAGCTGCTGCAGTTGACGTATGGTTTGTAGTACAAACGTAACTGTTTGCACCAAACTTGACGATATCGTCGATGACATATGCAGTGCCACCAACCCAATCACCTTTCCACTTGAATTTTAATCTGCCAAGTCTAAAATCTGCCATTGTTGTTACTTAGGTCCGTTTGTGTTGTAATCGTAAGTTTGTCCCATACGGGCAACTAAAAATCCATCGTCATCGATGAAATAGGAAAGATTTCTAGAATCGAAACGATACTGAAAGTATGGATCGATATCTGGATCTTGTACTACTGGATTGCCATTCGCATCAACTGTATAGTCATCAAGAGTGCGGAAAATAGGTTCTCCATTAGAGTCAAGTTTTGGTTGACTAATAAGATCAATCACATCATTATCATCGCCTGTGACTTTGGTGTATGTGAGCATACCGTCAGCATCGCGATCCATGGCATGGAAGTCCCAAGAGACATTTCCGCCTCCGCCTCCACCTCCTCTTGCTGTAATATCTGCTAGATTGATTGCCATTTTATGTTACAATTTTCCAGTTGGTTCCATTATATACTAATAAAACTTCCCAACCATCTGAATCTAAAATTAGCTGTGAATCTTGAGTATTCAAATAGTCAAGGAAATCCGCGCCAGTGGCACTAGAGTCAATAGTAATATTATTTATACTCCATTGATTTGTTACATCAACAAATCTAATAAAATCTCCTACGGAAGGTGTTGCTGTCATGTCAATTTGATAGACACCTGCCGTGCTGTCTAACATATAATTTGAATTATATGTATTTGTAGATCCGTCAATAGTAAATGCTCCAGTCTTTACCGCGACACCATAGTTGACATAAGATAAGACTGTCTCTTTATTTAGAAGCGGAACCCACGTAACTACACTATTTACAAGTTTTGTCAGATAGTAATCACCGTTACCATCTGCAGCAAATTGACCAACTCTTTGAGCAGTTGGGAGACTTGCTGCACCCAGATTCAATTTATCTGGAGTGATCGCTCCGTCAACAATTTTATTTTCCGTGACGGCATCATCTAAAATTTTAGATGAGTTAATTGAGTTGTTAGCTAGTTTATCTGCCGTCACAGATAGGTTAGCTAACTTAGATGTTGTGATATTTCCGTCTAAGATTTTCGCAGCGATGATACTACCATCACTGACTGTTCCGATGTCTAGTCGATCACCGAAGATAACAGCAAAGAATGTATCGTTCGTTGCTGGAGCTGTGGTGAACTCAAT
>Ga0255751_10000272_pt1 | contig 48279 bp, 34 predicted proteins | sample 071ome_20_FD_179951 | JGI IMG/M metagenome (GOLD analysis project Ga0255751, IMG submission 179951) | Coastal salt marsh microbial communities from the Groves Creek Marsh, Skidaway Island, Georgia - 071412BT metaG (version 2) | ecosystem: Environmental > Aquatic > Marine > Intertidal zone >... | reverse complement strand
ACAGCCCCAAGGTAGTGGTCGCAGCGATCATGCCGGGGTAAAGATGTTTGCCGGACAGATTGACGATTCGGTCGGCGACCGTGGAGATGGATTCGGCTACTTGAGCGATCTTTCCGTCCTGAATCAACACATCACCTTGTTCCAGGTTTCCCCGTGTGATGGTGTGGATGGTGGCTCCTTTGAGCAGGATGGATTCCGATCTTGTTTCGACGTTCAAAAGACCGGGCATCAGGAGTGCGATGGCGATCCATACCAGCCGTTGGCTTAAATTTTTCTTCATGATCTTGTCGGATAAAATGGTTCTTAAGGATGAGTGAGGTTTCATTTTTTGAACTTTGTATCAGTCGTCACAATGAATGATGCGGCCTTCATCCTGTTTTTCGAGCGCACGTTGGAAAAAGTGATTCCACACATGCATGGCTTCCTCGTCAGCGGTATCGTCTTTTTCTGAATCGGATTTGAATCCGGATGCTTTCTTGGCTTTTTCAAGAAGTCGTCCTTTCTCGAGTGAACGTTTGACGGATCGATCCGAATCCGAAAAACGATCAAAGTATTTAACCCCTTCGATCCAGGTTTCCAGACAGGTTGTTCCGGAGTCCAGAGGTGGTTTGGACCATAAAACAAAGTCGGCATGCTTGCCTTTTTCCAGGGAACCCACCAGGTGGTCTATTCTGAGTTGCTGAGCTGGATACAGGGTGACGAAGTTCAATGCTTCTTCCTGTGGGGTGTTGCCGTATTTGACGGCCTTGGCTGCCTCCATATACATCCGGCGAGCCAGGTTGCTGTCATCGGAATTGAACGAGACCAAGGCTCCCCGCTCATGCATCAAGCTGCCCGCATAGGGAATCGCGTCAATGACCTCATATTTGTAGGTCCACCAGTCGGTGAAACAGGATGCTCCTGCTCCGTGGGCTGCGATTTCGTCCGCTATTTTATAGCCCTCCAACACGTGTTGAAGGGTTCCAACTTGGACTCCGAAGGACTCCATCATACGCAGGAACATCAGGATTTCATCTTGCCGATAGGAATGACAGTGAATCCAGCGACGACCCTCCAGGATTTCGACCAGTGCATCCATTTCGAGGTCCCGATCCGGTTGCTCGCCTTCTCCGGCGCGAAAAGCTTTCCACGCAGCCTGGTATTGCCTGGCTTGAGTAAACCGGTTTTCAAAGAAGACCGGCACTCCCATGCGGGACTGTGGAAACCGGGTGGTGCGATCATCTCCCCAGTTAGACTGCTTGACGTTTTCCCCCAAGGCAAACTTGATGCCTCCCGGGGCTTCTTTGAAGATCATTTCATCCGGCCCCATGCCCCATCTTAATTTGATCACCGCATTCTGACCTCCAATGGGATTGGCTGATCCGTGCAGCAGGTTGGCAATCGTTAGTCCACCAGCGAGTTGAAAATAAATGTTGTCCGTTTCGGAATTCACCACATCCGCCACGCGCACCATGGCGGTGGATGGATAGGTGCCTTCGTTGACGCCTCCCATGATCATGCTGTGAGAGTGGGCGTCGATCAGTCCTGGCGTGAGGTATTTCCCCGTGGCATCAATGACAAGGCAGGTCCCCAGGTCACCTGCGGGCAGGCTCAGGTTTTGGCCGACTTCGAGGATGTGACCATGCTGCACCAACATGTCACCTTTTTCGATGATGCCCTTGGCTGAACTGGTCCAGATGGTGGCGTTTTTGATCAGGACGGTGTCCGGACCTTGATGCGATGGGTATTCCTGAAGAGGGGAATGGGCAATGAGGGTGTTTTTCTCAGATGCTCCGTTTTCTTTTTCGTCGTCCATGTCTTTCTGTTCATCCGGATCAAAGGATTCGTTGATGTAACGTACGCCTTGCACCCAGGTGGAGTCGACCGGGTGATCGGGATTGAAATAGCTGTTTCCCCGAACGATGGTGAAGTTGGCTTGCTTGCCGGCTGTCAAGGTTCCCATGGAATCCGAAAGTCCACAAAGTTCCGCCGGGATGGTGGTCATGGCCGCCAGAGCCGATGCTTCCGTCAAACCTCGCTCGATGGCTTGTTTCAGTTTGTTGCGAAACTGCTTTCGATCGTTCAGCGAATAAAGCGTCAAGGCAATCCGATGTCCTTGTGATGCCAACAAGGCAGGATTTTCAGGAGCCCAATCCCACTGACGCAAGAGATCCAATCCGACAGCGTCCCAATCGGCTTCTTCCGGAAGATCCGGAATCTTCGGGAAATTGACCGGAACAATGAAGGGAGCATCAATGGACTGAATCAAATCCGGTCGACGCCATTCTTGTCCCGAAGCAATCAGTCGGAAGCCCAGACCAAATTCATCGGCGATCTTCGAAGCACGTGCCGCCATCAACACACTGCCTGGTTCGATCACGACGGATGTACCGCCATTCAGCACGGGAATCAGTGCTTCCAAAGACGGATTGTATTGATTTGCGTGATCTCCTTTTGCCAACCGCGCATAATCCTGAGTATCGAAGAGGGTCTGACGGATGGCACTCAGAACACCCATCAGGGATCGCGGGTATACATCACTTGCAGCAGCGTTTCGGTCAAAGGCGAGGTGCTGTAGAGGTGACGATTTTTGAACCAGCACGTTAGGCGATGCTTCTCCGGTGAGGGATACGGCTCCTTGCCCTCGGAAAATTCCTTTCGAGGGACTCAAATGCGCGGCCGTGAAACCCAGGTTGCGCAATTCCTTGCGTTTGTTCGAATCAAATTGCCAGTCATCCAGTACGGAATACTCAGGCGTTACGGTGGACAATGACGAGCCCGGTCCCTTGCTGCCCGGATCTTGCTCGTCTCCTGTCATCCCAAAAAAATTCCAATCGCCTGCCGCCTTATGTTCGTGGTGGTCGTCTGTTGCGGTTCGAGTCGTGCGCACGTTTGATCCGTCGGGTGCGATCACATAATACGGATCGATGAAACCCGGATAGATGGTGTAACCCTGCATGTTCCATACGCGGCTTCCTGCGGGCGCCTTGCCGTCTTCTGACACTGATAGGACCTTGCCATCTGCGATCACCAGTGTGGCGTTGCTCATAGTCAGGCTGGGGGAAACAACAACGGTCGCACCGGTAAAAGTATGATAATTCAACGGTTGTGGATCGTAGCCGGGTGGCTGGATGTCTGGTCGATGAACCGCCGCCTGTAACGAAACGAGAGAAACGACGATGCTGAACACCGAAACCAAGCGGACAAAAGTGAATCTATTCTTCATGAAACGTGCATTTGGTTTGAATTGGATGAGGGGAGCATGGCCTGAATCCGGGGAAAATGACAAACCTTTTGAAGGGTTATTTGAGACAACCGGGACCGAGTTTCCTTGGCTTTTTCATGAGACTCCATACACTTGCGCTCTCATGAGGTCGGTATTTTTTATATTAAGCTTGCTGCTCCTGCCGGTGATTGGCTTTGGACCGGTGGTCACTTTGCATGGTCAAACGGGCGGATTGGTTTTTCCTCACCCTCAGGAACCCGATGCCGAACGCTTTCATTCCAGTCGAAACGGACGTGAACTCCCGCTGCCTGCGGAAAAAGATGCCTTCACGTTTGCCGTCCTCGGAGATCGGACGGGGGGACCCGCCGAAGGCGTCAAAGTGCTGGCTCAGGCGGTGGATGAGATCAATTTACTGGAACCGGATTTGGTGATGACCGTGGGGGACCTGGTGCAGGGATCCGGTAAACAGGTCGAGTGGTTGATTCAGATGCGGGAATATCGCGGGATCATGGATGGTTTGTTGATGCCCTGGTTCCCTGTGGCCGGGAATCACGATGTTTACTGGATGGCAAAAGAAAAACCCCCGGGAGAGCACGAATCCAATTACGAACAACATTTTGCCCCGCTATGGTATGCCTTCGAACACAAAAACAGTTGGTTCATTGTGTTGTATTCAGACGAAGGGAACCCTGAGACAGGCGAAAAGGCAACCGGCAAACCTGCGTCTCAGAAAATGAGTCACCGGCAGTTTGCGTGGTTGAAGGACACCTTGAACAAGTCGAAGGATGCCGATCATGTGTTTGTGTTTATTCATCATCCACGCTGGCTTGGTGGAAATTATGGAGATGATTGGGAGAAGGTTCACGATGAATTTGTCAAAGCGGGGAATGTCAAAGCTGTGTTCGGAGGTCATATTCACCGGATGCGCTACGACGGTCCGTTTGATGGCATCGAATACGTCACTTTGGCCACCACCGGGGGAAACCAGAGCGGTATCTCACCCGCTGCCGGCAACCTGCACCAATTCCATATGGTTACGGTGCGTGATCAGCAAATCGCCATGGCTGCGTTGCCAGTGGGTGAGACGATGAATGTTCGAAAAGTGACGGGAAGTGTCAGTGATGGAACGCGTCAATTGAACGCAGTGGCCCCCAAATTCACCCGAAGATTTTCAGTGGACTCGGAAGGCGGCGTGGACGAACTTGTTCGGTTGCGGCTGGATAATCCCATCGACCAACCCATACGCGCTCAGATTCAACTCAACAGTACGGATTCCCGTTGGATATTTTCCCCGGATCAATTGGATGTGGTCGTGAAGCCGGGAGAGTATATTAATTACATGTTCCGAGTGTTTCGCTGGAAAAATTCCCTCGATCTTTCCTGGCGCTCTCCTGATTGCGATATTCAACTGTCCTTGATCGATAGTCAAAGCGGGACCTTTCCGCTCAAGAAGAAGCGGTTTGCCATACCCTATTCCATTGATTTACCAACCCCCGTCCTACCCAGAGTGGAGTCCGTGTTGGAATTGGACGGGATGGATGCCCACTTGAAAATTCCGGCGGACCAATTGGATCTGGGAGACGGTTCCCTCACTGTTGAGTGCTGGTTGAATGCTCCGTTTTTACGTGAAGACCTGACATTGGTCTCAAACAAGGACGGCAACACCGGATTCAAATTGGGGATTCGGAACAGTCGCCCGACTTTTGAGGTGCAAATGTCCGATGGAACATCCGTGTCCCTCCAGGCCCCCGAAACGTCCTTTATACGAACCCGACAATGGCATCATTTGTCCGGTGTGGTGGACCAGGGTATGGTTTCCATCTTTTTGGATGGTCTCCAGGTTGATCAGAAACCGGTCAATGAAAGCCGCGTACCCAGTCAAGCGGACCTGCTGATCGGAAGAGATACCTCATTACCCTCTGAAGAACGCGGTTATTTTGCTGGCAGATTGGACAGCATACGCATCTCAAGCACGGCCCGTTATCAACGGCAAACCTTCCGTCCCTCCCGCCGTTTTTTACCTGATCGAGACACCAAACTGCTATTGAACATGGACGACATACGAGTCCTTTGGCTCTATGACGAATCCAACAACAAAGCTCACCCCGAGGTTGTTGGCGGAGCGACCATTCAGGCCGAACGATAAAAAAATCCCCTGAACACGGGTGTGAACAGGGGATTCGATTGAATGGATCTTAGAATCGATTAACGTGTCTTGCCTGGTTTCAGGGCGGAGGTACGCTCCGACATCCAAAGCACATCTGGATTATCGGGAGAAGCGACATTCAGAGATATCTGGGTGCCATACTGTGGCGCCTGAATCGTCCGGTTATCCACCCATTTTTTGATTTCCGAGTGACCGTCCGCGAACGAGAAACCGCAGGCCCCATTGTGATAACTGGCAGGGAAATCGATGATGCGTGCCTGGCCCATGGTATGAGGATGTTGTATTTGAACAGCGAATGCGGCGTCATTGATGCTGCCGGGATGTTCATCGGTCAAAATCCAGGTGTTGGAAGGGCCAGGGTCAATCATATCGGATTCCTTTGCGAAAGTGCGATACAAACTACCCGGTAACCAACTGCCATTATCAAACGCCTGGCTCATGGAATTACTTCTCACACGAGGGCGAACTTCACCGGCAACCTTGACAGTGGCCTTGTCGGAAGGGCATTTGAAAATGGCGCGGCTCCCGCCTGTATAATCCCACAAAGGGCTGGTCTCGATGTGCAAGGTAGGATCCCAGTTGGCAGCATTACCTCCGTTGTAATTCAAACTTCCGGCGATCCATACAGGGCGCCCCTGGGGAGTTCCGAGAGATGATACCAGCCAGCCACCGTTGTCATCAGCATAATAACGCCAGGCCAGCATGAGCTGCCTGAGATTGTTCATACAACTGATCCCCTGAGCCTTGGTTTTAGCTTTGCTCAGGGCTGGCAACAACATGCCAGCCAGGATGGCGATAATGGCGATGACCACCAACAATTCGATCAATGTGAATCCGGACTTTGTCGAGAAGCGTCTCAACTTTTGCTTGGTTTGCATAAGAATAGAGTTTAAGGGGTAGTTATAGGGTTCTTAGATTTGGCTAAAAACTAGGAAATCCAAACTGATATGTCAATGAATTGGGTGATCTTGCCCGAAAAGACCACATCGATTTCCAGGCTGGCATGCGGTCGTGATTCTTTTAAGCGAAAACCTGATGCTTTTTACTTGCTTAACCCCTGAAAAAAAGGTTGATTACCGCCTCGACCTTTCCGCGCGGAGAGATGGCTGAGTGGTCGAAAGCACCGGTTTGCTAAACCGACGTACGGGGATAACTCGTACCGCGGGTTCGAATCCCGCTCTCTCCGCCATTATTACCAACTGCTTACGTATATTTCTTGATTCTTGGTGTCAAATTGGTGACAGTTACACCATGAAAACGGACGCCAAACCGGCTCCCATACGCGTCAAACGCGGTCACGTTACCGTGTCCATCTACCGCTTATCGTCCTTGTCCGGCTCCCAACGATATGAGCAATTCGTGGTAGTTTATTACCAGGGCCAGAGACGTGTCCGGCGCAAGTTCTCAGATCTCAAAAAGGCCAAACAAGAGGCTGAACTCATCGCATCCCGATTGGTCTCCGGAGAAGCTGAGGCCCTCAAGCTGAATGGCAAGGATCGATCCATCTACCTGCATGCTCTTGATCAACTCAAACCCTACCAAAAACCGTTAAACGTGGCGATCACGGAGTATGTGGAAGCGTTGAAGGTTCTTCCAGACGGAACGACTCTATTGGAAGCCGTCCAGGCACACCAAAAAGCGACGAAAACCATCCAGACACGCAAGGATATAAAGGAGGTGGTTGATGAATACCTGGCAGGTAAAACCAATGCGGGCAGAAGCGAGCGCCATTTGGGTGATTTGAAGAGCCGGCTGGGTCGTTTTTCTGAAGCTTTGCAGATGCCCATGCATCTGCTGGACGCAAGTATCATCCAGGAATACCTCGATTCCATCAAAGGGACGGGACGAACTAGACTAAATTATCTTCGCCCCATCATCGCACTGGTGCGCTATGCAGTCCGGAAGAAATACGCCAGTCGCGATCTGTTGGATGAAATTGAAAGCATCGAAAAACCAGAGGCCAAACCTGGCAAAACCGAAATATTCACTCCGAGTGAGTTGGATGAAATTCTGACATCTATCCGGACGGAGCTTGTTCCTTGGATTGCCATCGGGGCGTTTGCTGGTTTGCGTACAGCGGAATTATTACGTCTAGATTGGAAAGACATCCACCTGGATCGATCCTTCATAGTAATGCAAGCCGGCAATGCTAAAACCGGAGCCCGACGCATTGTGCCTTTGTGTCAAAGAGCGATTGATTTGCTGAAGGACCATGATCAAGAAGCCGGACCATTCAAACATCACAAATCAGAAGGTAAGTATTTCACGCGATTAGTCGCAGATATGAATGAAGCCAGGAGGAGGAGGGGGATTACACAAAAATTTAAATGGCGTCAAAACGCCCTCCGTCACTCCTATTGTTCCTATCGTTTGGCCGTAACTCAAGATGCCGCAAAAACGGCTCTTGAGGCAGGCAATTCGCAAGCCATGATCTTCCGGCATTATCGAGAACTTGTGACGGAGGATGCCGCTAAAGAGTGGTTCGAACTTGTTGACTAACCAAGAATCACCCAAGCCCATAAAGCTTCTGATAAATGGGCCGTAATGTTCAATTTTCTGTGTTGGCTTTGATTTCCTCTAGAAGTTTTAGCATATCATTTCGCAGTTCTTCAATCTTGAGTTGGTTTTCGAGTGATTGAATGGTGATTTCAGATGGAATATCGCTTAATTGCCCAACTTGCTGTTGAAGCTCAAGAATCTCCTTGAGATTAGAAGCTATCTCATAAATGCCGCATTAGGATCATCGCACAGGCAAGGTGGATGAACCCGATGAAATTTACAGCATCGTATTCGCAACGCACAACCAGTCGCCTGAAGTTGAAGAGCCAAGCAAACAGACGTTCGACTTTCCATCGTCGTTTGTATCGTCTCAGTTTACGACCGTCTTGTGTTTGATTGGATTTTTTCCGCCCTCGACGATTTGGCGCTATCATTTCAGTTCCGAATATTTCCTCAATTCCTCGGTCCAATGGATCACTATCATAGGCTTTGTCCCCGATCAGTTTTTCAGGTGTATCCTCTACGACTCGATGCTCTATGGTATACTGAACCAGCGTTACTTCAGCTGGCGAAGCACTGGCTGCGCATATGGCGACAGGAAGACCAGCGCCGTCTGCAATCGCCATGATCTTGCTGCCCTTGCCTCGCTTTGTTTTGCCGACGAGGTACCCCCTTTTTTGGCCGGCACAAAAGTGCCATCTATGAAACATTCACTGAGATCCAAACCGCCGCGTTCCTGCAAATCTTTGGCGATTGCCAAAAGGAGTTTTTCGAGAACTCCATCCTGAACCCAGTTTTGAAACCGACGATGAACAGTTTGATAGGCTCCATAGCGTGAAGGCATGTCTTTCCATGGCGCACCCGTTCGCAAAATCCAAAGGATTCCATTCAGTGTTTTCCGCCTGTCACTCCAAGGACGACCGCGTCGATCTTCCCTTACAGGGTCTTCTGGTAAGATGTCTTTAACGACGTTCCATTGTGCTTCGCTCAAGTCCATCCATAACCACTATACTTTATCGTTAAAAGTACAATATTTATTTATGAGATAGCTTCTAGGCCCAGTGCGTGTCCCAGGGGGCGCCTTCATTGATCCATGCTTCTATGTTGGCAAGGGTTGTTTCATCCAAAGCAGGCCCTTCTTCTGGCGGTGGCATTCGGTCATCAGGATCGTTGGTGCGGATCCGTCGGATGATTTCTGATGCCGATGCGTTTCCGGGAACCAACGGGGTTTCTCCGGATTTGGCGGGTTTCAATAGTGCGCTTCGAGCAAGGAAACTGACATTGCCCGCTTGTTTCACGCCGCCATGGCAGGAGGTGCAATGCTCATTCAATACGGGTTGTATATCGGTGGAAAAATCAACCTCGGCCCTGAGGGATGTGTTGAGCAACGGTAACAGCGGTGCACCCATCAGCAACACGATCGTGATGCATTTGCCGAAGCTTTCGGTCGGGAAATTCAAACGAATGGAATTTGGGACATTCATCGTCCCCGCATCATATGAAAATGAAGTAAGACTGACAAGTCGTCGGAGAAAGAGAACCGCACTGTTTGTTGCCTTTTATGGGGCAATTGGAGTGTGGTTTTCCTTAAGTGGTGGAATTGGGTTTGTGTCGCCACTTGTCGATCAACTGGCCCACCTGTCCGGCATCGATCGGTTTGGCGATGTAGTCGTTCATGCCTTCTTCCAAACACTTTTCGCGGTCGCCACGCATGGCGTTGGCAGTGATGGCTATGATGGGCACGCGTTCGTTTTCAGGCACTTTGTTGTCTGATTCGAAGTCACGAATGCGCCTGGTCGCTTCGTAGCCGTCCATCTCGGGCATTTGGCAGTCCATGAATATAATGTCGTAGGTCTGCTTGCGCGCCATGGAGACCGCTTCTTTGCCGTTGATGGCGAGATCCACGTGGCAGCCCATGCGGGATAGAATTTTGGCAGCCAATTTCTGGTTGACGGTGATGTCTTCCACGAGCAGGACAGAGAAACCGGTGGGAAGGGGCTCCATTTGGTCCAGATCAAATTTACCTGCGCCTTCCTGCGCCAGTCGATTCGGTTCAGTGGCAGATTTTGAAAGGTCGGAGGCGAATTCCCAGGCCGGCAAGCTGAACCAGAAAACCGAGCCGTTGCCTTCCTTGCTCTTGAATCCGATTTTGCCATTCATCAAGGAAACCAGTTCCTTGCAAATGGCAAGACCGAGTCCCGTTCCTCCGTACTTTCGGGTGGTGGAGGCGTCGGTTTGAGAGAACTTTTCGAACAACAGGTTTTGTTTGTCGGAAGGAATGCCAATGCCGGTGTCGGTGACACTGATTTTGAGTCCATCCGGGTGATTGTCGACGGCGCTTTTTTCTACCCGGACATGGATAAAGCCCGACTCAGTGAATTTTATCGCATTGGACAGAAGATTGATCAGAACCTGTTTGGTTCTCCCTGGGTTCCCGACCAGATGCTTGCGTGCGTCCGGTTCGTAAAAGAGTTTGAGTTCAAGGTTTTTGGCATTCGCCTGCTCTGAAAGCAGCTCGACCACCTCGCTACAGGTGGCGGACATGTCGAACGGAGTCGAATCAAGGAAGAACTTGCCGGCTTCAATTTTGGAAAAGTCCAGAATGTCATTGATGATCACCAGCAGCGATTCACCAGAGCTCTTGATGGTGTTGGCGTAGTCCCGTTGTGTTTCATCCAGGTTGGAATCCAAAAACAGATTGGTGAATCCGATCACACCGTTCATCGGAGTTCTAATCTCATGACTCATCGCCGCCAGGAACTCGCTCTTGGCCTTGCTGGCAGCCTGGGCTTCCACCGCGAGTTGCTTGGCTTCTTCGATGGATGCTTTCAGTTTTTCGTTGGCTTCCAACAGCTGGTTGTTGATCGATTCGGTTTCGGCCTGTGCTTGTTCCAGTTCAGATGTTCTGGCCTTGACCCGATCTTCCAATTGCTCGTTGGTTTTTCGGATCATATCATCCCGGTGCTCTACTTCCTCCAGCATTCGATTGAAGCCTTGATACAACATCCCGATCTCATCTTTCGACGGGCTGTAGACACGCATGGAGAAATTCTTTTCGTTGGCGATTTTGTCGGTTGCCTCTGCCAACAGCAGGAGGGGTTCGGAGATGAACCGCTGTAGTCTGTGACCTGCCAGAAGAGCCAGGATCACCGAGACCGAGGCGACCACAGCAAAAATGGCAGTTGTGGTTGCTGCCTTGATCTGTGCGTCCTGAACGTTTTGGAAAACGGAGATGGTTCCTTTGGTTGTTCTATCCGAGGTGAAAACAAATGGAACCGCTACATGAGTGGTCCATCCATCAAACTCGTCGACCTCGTCAAGAGAGTCATTTGTCATCGGAAGCCTGATGGGGTTCGTCTCTTCGTGGTTCATGAATTGGCCGCGCAACTCGTTGTCTACAAACAGTTGAACGCCGATATCAGGTTCCAGATATGCGAACACCTCAGAGAGGGCCAGGTCACCTTCATCACGGTCGGCTGGAGGCAGTGATCTACCCAGGCTGTTGGTGGCGATTTTAGCCAGTACGGAACTTTCGCTCAGGCCTTTGTTCTTATAATGGTAAAGACTCAGACCAAAAATGGCACCAAGCACCAACATCATCGCCAACGAATTGGTGATGATGGTCAAAGTATTGACTTTGCCGCTCAGCGGTTTTTTCGCAAAAAATTCCTTCATACGATTCAGGCCCGAATCTTATTCCTGACGGAATGCATAATATGCATGCATTTGTCACGGTTGTAAAACGGAGATTCAATATCCTTCATCACATCTTGAAAACTATCCGGCTGTATGCTAAGCGGTTGGAATCATGATTGAGCTCAAGGGGCTTGTTAAGCAATTTGGCGATTTGATCGCCGTCGACGGCATCGACCTGGTGGTTCCCAAGGGCGAGTTCTTTGCCGTGCTCGGCCCCAATGCGGCAGGAAAGACCACCACCATCAAGATGATGGTCGGTTTGATCAAACCCACCCACGGTTCGGCCGTTGTAGCGGGATACGACATTCAGCAAAATCCGCTCAAAGCTCGCGAACGTTTGGCATATGTCCCGGATTTCCCGTTCCTGTATGAGAAACTGACTCCGCTCGAGTTCATGCGGTTTACCGGTCAGTTGTTTAAAATTGATCCCGACCGTGTCAGAACTGAAGGAGAGCAATTGGCCAAACGATTTCATCTCGAAACCTTTCTGCATAAGCCCATCGAAGGGCTGTCCCATGGCACCCGTCAGCGTGTGGCCATCGCATCCGCTTTGCTGCATGATCCTGAGGTTTTTGTGATTGATGAACCCATGGTGGGGCTTGATCCGCAACACGCCCGCATCGTCAAAGACATCCTGAAGGAACGTTCTCAAGAAGGAATGACCGTGTTTCTATCCACGCACCAGTTGTCAGTGGCCGAGGAAATGGCGGATCGAATTGGAATCATCCATCAGGGAAAACTGATCGCCATGGGGACCAGCGAGGAATTGAGGCGTCAGAGTGGTCAGGACGGCGCCTTGGAGAAAAGCTTTCTGAGTTTGACCACGGAATCCGAGTCGACGGCCAATTTTTCCTGAACCATGGACGCAAAGGATACCCATCCGGAACCACATCGTGAGCGCAGTGCTTTCGCTCTGCTGGCGGGCGTTCATCTCAAGCAGAATTGGCGGCGGCTGGAGGGGGTGCTTCTACAGTCCAAACTGTTATCCGCCACTGTTCTTCTGTTTATCGTGGGCTATTGCTGGTTGTCGTTCGCTCTCTTTTACCGTGCGATGCGATTTGTGGGCGCGTTCCCCGGACTGGGGGACTTGCTGGTGGAACGCATGATTTTCATCTTGTTTGCTTTCCTGTTCGCCTTGTTGTTGATCAGTAATCTGGTCATCAGCTATTCCAATTTGTTCCGGAATCGTGAAACCAATTTTCTTCACTGCCTGCCCATCTCTCCCAATGCCATTTTTCAATGGAAATTCCTCGAATCGACCGTGGTGGCATCCTGGGCGTTTCTGTTTTTGATCGCGCCCTTGCTCGTTGCCTATGGTTTGGTGGAGGAAGTGGACTGGACTTTTTATCCGGTGACAGTGTTCATGGTCCTGATGTTCGTCATCCTTCCAGCCATTGCAGGAGCTTGGTCCGCGATCGGATTGGCTCGTTACATGGATCGGCGTTTTTTCCAATACACGACGCTTGGTTTGGGAGTTTTGGCTTTGGTGGCCCTGGCTTTCTGGTTGAAACCGGATGTTGTGACCGATGACATGCTGGAAACCCGCGTCATGCTGGTGCTGGACCGCTTGTTGAAGAACACTCAGTTCAGTCAGTTTGCCTTTTTACCCAGTTATTGGCTGGCTTCCGGCGTGATTTCCTGGAGTGAAGGGGCAACCAGCGCCACGGGATTTTTTATGCTGGTCATGCTGAGTTATGGGCTGTTTTGGGGCCGGTTCACCACCGTGATGGCTGGCTCACCCCTTTATGAGGCCGCTTCAGCCGTGCAAAGCCGCGGACCTGTGGTGAGCCGCTGGAAATGGGTTCAGTGGCTGAATCGCAACAAAGGGAATCGAACCAAAGCCTGGACCCCCCGATTTTTGGAACGTTTTTTTGGTTTGTTGTTTTGGATGCCTCAGGATCATCGCGCTGTTTTGGTGAAGGATGTAAGGGTCTTCTGGCGGGATACCAGTCAATGGGGGCAAAGCCTGCTGCTCTTCGGCTTGCTGGCCGCTTACATTGTGAATTTGAAGAATTTCTCCTCGAAATTGAACAATCCCTTCTGGATCCATCTCATATCCTATATGAATCTGGGGGCGTGTTCGCTCAATCTGGCGACCTTGACCACCCGCTTTGTTTTTCCCCAGTTCTCACTTGAAGGCAAACGACTTTGGATCGTTGGGATGGCTCCGATCGGTTTGAAAAAGGTCATTGGCATCAAATACACATTGGCCTGCCTGATTTCCATGAGCATTACCGGGATATTGATTTTCATGTCCTGTCACATGCTGAACATGCCCTGGGGGCAGATCAGCTATTTTACCTTTGTGATCGCTGTGATGGCCTTGACCCTGAATGGGCTCGCCATGGGGCTGGGAGTGATCTATCCCAATTTCAAAGAAGATAATCCCAGCAAAATCGTGAGTGGTTTCGGGGGGACCTTCTGCCTGGTCCTGAGTTTTCTGTATATCGTGGGCAGCATCGCCATCCTGGCCATCGGTTCTCCCTGGCGTGAACAATCTGTTCCCTGGGTGGTGATGCTGGGGTGGGGGAGTTTTATGGCTTTGTCATTGGGATTGGGGTTGATTCCATACCGAATTGGGATCAAACGGCTTCGGCACATGGAAATTTGACCGTTTTGATGAAAAAGTAGGTCTGATTGGCGTTAAAATGGCCTCGGTCGCTTTACAGATCACCATGTTGTCATTATTTTAATAGAATGGCTCCGCACGACGACAACGATTTTATCGATAGGGAATTCCAGCAATCCCAGCAAATGTCCCTCACCGACATGGCTGATGCGCCACAGGAAGATTCGGTCAAACGCATTCCTGCACGCGAACAACTTGAGGCCAAAGTGGGCACCACCCAGCAGCGAATCATTGAGCTCAAACAAGAGCAGGAGAAGCTTGAAAAAGAAAGAATAGCTCTCGAAGACCTGAGACGCCGCCGCGCCGAATTCACCAAGGGACGTGAGGAAATGGTGAACAGCCTGAGCAAGGGGATCGCCACGTTGGAAGAAGAAGAAGAAAAGGCCCGCCGCCAGATTGAGGACATGGGCAAATCCCTGGTGGAGTTTCGTGAGCATTTGGAAAAGGTTGAGGGTTTGTCTGAAGAAGCCTGGGAAGAGGATAACCTCAATCGTGAACTCACTCGCGCCCTCATTGCCATCGAGAATGCCCGCAAGGAATGGATCAGTGCCGTTCCGAAATTTCCCTTTCTCAATCCGAAAACCGGGCAAGCGGAGGTCGCTGTGCCGGAATCCATACCGGAACCCAAAATCAAGCCTGCACCCAAGCCGAAGTCCCCATCAAGCCTTCAATCCCTTTTGACCTCCCTGGATTTCGATCAATTTTCATGGAAACAATGGGCTCAGATCGGGTTGGCATTGACTTGGCCCGTGGCTTTGGTGTTACTGGTGGGCGTGTTCATGCTGGTGGCTGTTTGGCTTCAGGGAGGTTCCTGATGCTCTACCTGCCGATCAGTGAATAACAAGTCATGATGCGCATCACCGGTAAAGGTTCACTTTTGAACAAATTGCTGCAGGCTCGGAAAGATCCCATTTCCGCCCGGGCACGCAATCTGAACGTCCGCGCCCGTGAACTCAAAGCCGAAATCCGGCGCCTGAAAAAGCAATCGAGCCTGGAACCAAAGTTTCAACGAACGACTTCAGTCATCCCGCGTAGATCAGACGATGCATCCGAACAATCCTCCATGGGGGCGCTGTTTGAAACGGTTGAACATGATGACCTGCGTGTCGCCGAGCAAATCAGGGATCCGGAGGCTCATTACAATGCCCTGGGGGTGCGAAAACTCGATCCCATGGCGTGGGTGCGTCGTCGGACCGGGAAAAAATCTGAGCCAAAAACCAAAACGGCACCCGAAGAAGCAGATCATCAGAAATTGGTGCAGTATATGGCTGCCGGAGGCGTGCAGGGGATCGAACCGCTGCGGAGAGAAAAACGCATTGCACGCAATCGGTTCCTGATGATGTTCCTTGTGTTCTTACTCATCCTTTGCGGCGTATTTGCCGTGATGCGTCCCTGACCTATGGAGGAACCGATCCACATCGACACTTTTCGAATGGGTTCGGATACCTGGGTTGCCGCGTATTCGGAGGCAGGACTGACGGGAATCTGGTTTCCCGGTCGGTTTCCCGTTGAGACAAGCGCTGATACCGGGGTGCGTCCGTCCAAACAGATTCAATCCTGGCAAAAAGTCACCCGGGAGTGGGTGAAAAGCTATCTGCAAGGAAAGCAACCGGACATTGCGTCAGCTCCGCCACTTGATCTACAGCAAGGCACCCCATTTCAACAAAGTGTCTGGAATGCCCTGCGTTCCATTCCCTATGGGGCAACCCTGTCCTATGGTGAAATAGCCAACAAGATTGGCAAACCAAAAGCAGTCAGAGCCACCGGCGGCGCCTGCGGAGCCAACCCGATCCCCTTGATCATCCCCTGTCATCGGGTCCTGGCAGCCAACCGCAAATTGGGCGGCTTTTCCGGGGGCATCGAGTGGAAACAAAAACTGCTGGCGCTGGAGAGCATTGAAATATGACCGATCAGACTGAATCCATCGCCGCGCCAACAAAACCACCCACTCAAACCATTTGGGACGCCTGGCGCATCGGAGTGTTGGGCTTTGGATTGGCGAGTTTGGCGGTTTTTGGATCGTGGGCGTTTCTCGGGGGATGGTTCTACAACACGCTGGGAGAGGCGGGGGCTTATGTCGCCTGGTTGGTTCTTTATCTTGGAATTGGGTGCGAGGTCATGAAAGGATTGACGCCCGGCCCAGGCGCGCGCTTGCGCTTCTTCAAGGTTTTTTCAACTTCGTTTGCCGCTTATGCCATTCTGTGGATTGTGGTCTGGATGGCGATGCGAAACAAAACAGGCGAGGCACTGGCGGCAGTGTTTGGATCACTGGCCATGGGGCTCTGTATTTGTGCGTTTCTCGGGAACATGAAGGAATGGCACCGGGTATGGATGGTGCTGACGATTTCCAATGCGAGCGGCTATTTCATCGGTTCCTGGTTGCATGCCACCATGGGGATGCCTTGGGGCGCGGTGGCGTGGGGAGTGGCTTATGGTTTCTTTTTTGGCGGCGGCATCGGACCGGCCTTCTGGTTTGCCAGAACGGGTGGGATGGTTCCGAACCCTCAAGTTACTCAAGACTGCCAGGATACCTGAGCTACCGCTGTGTATTGGGCATCCGCAGATTTACTCAATCATATCTGCGATCATCTGCGCAAATCTGCGGATAAAAAACAAACCCGATTCACCGCTGTGCTGTCTCCACCAAGGCCTGCATCACCAGATCCTGCCCCACCTTTTTCCACGTCACGTTTTGCAAACGAATCGCTTCCTGGATCGTTTGAGCGCCCTTTCCGCTGACGGCCCGCCGTGAATGCTCACCTCCCAATACCTTGGGAGCATAGTAGAATGCCACCGCCTGAACGAGCTGTTGATCGAAGAAGCTCGCATTGACCTGGCCTCCGCCTTCCACCAGCAATGAAGTGATATTTTCTGCTCCCAATCGATCCAATAACCAGTTCAAATCCACATGGCCCCGGTTGGGTGATTCCCACACTTCGACCTTTTCTTGCAGAATTTTTGCTCTTTTTCTGGGGGCAGATTGGGATATGACGACCCGTGTCCATTCTTTCCAGGGATCTGTGAGCAGCTTGGAATCGAGCGGGGTGCGCGCCTTGGAATCGAGCACCAGGCGCAGGAGTGGTTTGGAAGGTTTATCGGATGTGCCCCGTCGAACCGTTAACGAAGGATCATCCGCCAGCACGGTCTCGATACCCACCAGCATCGCGTCCATACCATACCTTAATTTCATGGCATGCCTGCGTGCTTCCGGGCCTGTGATCCATTTGGATTCTCCAGAAGCGGTTGCGATCTTGCCATCAAGGGTCATGGCGGCTTTGACGGTTACCCAGGGGCGCTGACCCTGGATCCAGTGAAAAAAGGATTGGTTCAACGCAATGGCTTTGTCTTCCAAAACTCCGGTTGTCACGTTCAGTCCCGCTGTTTCCAGTAAGGCAATGCCGCGACCGGCGTGTTTTGGGTTCGGATCCAGGCATGCCACGACTACCCGTTTGATGTCCGCATCCAAAATGGCCTGGGTGCACGGGGGCGTTCTTCCTGTGGTGGAACAGGGTTCCAGAGTAACATAGAGCGTGGCTCCCTTGATTTTGTTTTTACGTCGTTTTGCGTCATTCAGCGCCGCGACTTCCGCATGCGCTTCTCCCGCCTTGCGATGCCAGCCTTCGCCAATAATGGTGTCCCGTCGTGTCAGCACGGCTCCCACCATGGGATTGGGCGATACACGACCATAACCGCGCTTGGCCAGCAGCAGTGCGCGTCGCATGAACTTCAAATCGATTTCATTGAATGGTGTCGTCATCGCTGGCGGTATTCTGGCTGGGAATCATTGGGGAAACCAACAAAAAGGGCGTCCCCTTTTGATGGGAGACGCCCGTGAATTCATTCATCTGGCTGGCTGCATCAAGCCTTGGCCACCAATTGGCGGAGGACGTACTGAAGGATGCCTCCGTGTCGGTAGTATTCGATTTCGATATCGGTATCGATGCGACAGCGCAGGGGCACATCAACCTGCTCACCGTTGGCGCGGGTGATGCGTAGTTGCAGTTCCTGGCGTGGCTTCAGATCGTTGCCGAGTCCGACGATGTCAAAGGTTTCACTGCCGTCGAGGTTGAGTGATTGGACATTTTGACCGTCTTCGAATTGCAGGGGCAGCACACCCATGCCCACCAGATTGGATCGATGGATGCGTTCAAAGCTGGCGGCCACCACGGCACGCACACCCAGCAGTCGGGTACCCTTGGCGGCCCAGTCACGCGAACTGCCTGTTCCGTATTCTTGACCGGCCAGTACGACCAAAGGAGTCTTGTCCTGAGCATAACGTTGCGCGGCGTCGTAGATGCTGGTTTGTTCGCCGGAAGGTTGGTGTTTGGTGACACCGCCTTCCACTCCGGGAACCATCAGGTTCTTGATGCGCACATTGGCAAATGTTCCGCGGGTCATGATGCGGTCATTGCCGCGTCGGGATCCATAGCTGTTGAAATCGGTCACAGCCACGTCGTTTTCACCCAGGAAGCGTCCTGCAGGTGAATCCTGTTTGATCGCTCCGGCGGGACTGATGTGATCGGTGGTCACACTGTCTCCGAAGATGCCCAAAGCACGGGCGCCTTCGATGGAAGTGATCGTGCCGGGTTCGAGATCGAAATCGGTGAAGAAGGGCGGCTCCTGAATGTAGGTGCTCTTCAGATCCCACTCATACACATCGCCCACGGAGGATGGAATTTCGTTCCACTTGGGATTCTGATCCGCGAAGTCGGTGTAGAGTTTGCGGAACACATCAGGATCCATGGCTTTGGCAAACAAGGTCTTGATATCCTCCAGGCTCGGCCAGAGATCTTTCAGGAAGACCGGATTACCTTCGGAATCGGTGCCAAGGGCTTCTTCTTCCAGGTTGATATCCACGCGACCCGCCAGGGCAAACGCGACGACCAGAGGTGGTGACATGAGGAAGTTTGCCTTGATGTTCTGGTGGACCCGGGCTTCGAAGTTGCGGTTTCCGGACAGGACCGATGCCGCAACGAGATCGTTGTTGACGACGGCTTCTTCGATCGGTTTGGCCAGCGGGCCGCTGTTGCCGATACAGGTGGTGCAGCCGTAACCGACCAGGTTGAATCCGAGTTGATCCAGATAAGTTTGAAGTCCGGCCTGCTCGAGATAATCACTCACCACGCGGGAACCCGGAGCCAGGGAAGCCTTGACGGCAGGGTTGACTTTAAGTCCTTTTTCGACCGCCTTCTTGGCGAGCAATCCTGCGCCGAGCATGACCCCCGGATTGGAGGTGTTGGTGCAACTGGTGATGGCGGCGATCAAAACGCTGCCGTGTTTGAGTTCCACCGATCCGGAGCCATTGTTCTCCGCCGATACCTGGGTGGATTCCAGAGCGGCTGCGTCTTTGCCGAATCCGCCGTCGGAAACCGGTCTGGAGAACATGGATTGAAAACTGTTTTTCAGGTCCGGCAACACGATGCGATCCTGCGGGCGCTTGGGTCCCGCCACACTGGGTTCGACGGTTCCCAGGTCAAGTTCGAGATCGACGGAGTAGTCGATGTCTCCTTTGTTGGGGATGCCGAACATACCTTGTGCCTTGTAGTAATTTTCGTAAGTGGCGCAGAGTTCTTCGGAACGGCCGGTGGCACGCATGTAGTTGACGGTTTCACCATCGATGGGGAAGAACCCCATGGTGGCGCCGTATTCGGGAGCCATGTTGGCAATGGTGGCGCGGTCGACCAACGGCAGCGCCTGGGCGCCCGGGCCGTAGAATTCAACGAATTTGCCCACCACCTTGGCCGCGCGCAGCATTTCGGTGACAGTCAAGGCAAGGTCGGTTGCAGTGACCCCTTCGCGCAGGCTGCCGGTCAGGTTGACCCCTACGACATCGGGTGTCAGGAAGTAAACAGGTTGACCGAGCATGCCTGCTTCGGCTTCGATGCCACCCACGCCCCAACCCACAACTCCGAGCCCGTTGATCATGGTGGTGTGTGAGTCGGTGCCAACCAGGGTGTCCGGATAGTAAACGTTGTCCGCGCTGAGCACCCCTTTCGCAAGGTATTCAAGGTTGACCTGATGCACGATGCCGATGCCGGGAGGAACGACCTTGAAGGTGTCGAAGGCCTGCATGCCCCATTTGAGGAACTGGTAGCGTTCGCGGTTTCGGGTGAATTCCTTGTCCAGGTTGCGGTCCATGGCATCCGCGGTGCCGGCGAAATCCACTTGCACGGAGTGGTCGACCACAAGATCCACCGGAACGAGCGGTTCAATGATTTTGGAGTTTTTGCCCAGGCGGTTGACGGCTGAACGCATGGCGGCCAGGTCCACCAGCAGCGGCACACCGGTGAAATCCTGTAGCACAATGCGGGCGACCACAAAGGGTATTTCAGAGGTGCGTTCGGCTTTGGGTTGCCAGTTGGCGAGTTGCCGGACGCTTTCTTCGGTGACTTTGACTCCGTCACAGTTGCGGAGCACGGATTCCAGCACGATCCGGATGGAAACAGGCAGGCGTGAAATGCTGCCAATCCCGGCTTCTTCCAAGGCTGGTAAGCTATGTAATTGACCCTGGCCTCCGCCGCCCAGTGTGAATTCCCTCAGTGTGTTCAATGTATTGTTGCTGCTCATATTTAATGTTTCGGTTCGTTCCCAGTCGGAACGATTCATTTTCAATTCAGAATCTAAACAGAATCACCATGCGAATCCACACTTGGAAAGTCAAGTCGGCGGTCGGGGCGAGTCGTTTGAGTGTGGTTTGCTTCTAGAGGAGTGAATGGACTGATTGCTCCCGGTTTTTCAGACTGCTTTTTGGGAAACTTGCATCAACAAAAGACCTGGAACTCTGGGAGGGGCACAGGATATCGGTTGGTTATATGGCGCATTGTTATCCGGTCTCCATGAGGTTCGTAAGGTATCGGTTGGATAAAGTTCTGTAGACGTAGAAGTCGCTATCAATGCTTACCACATATTCAATGTTCATTCTTTCGGCGACAGCAATGAGAGACGTGTCCGCAAAATCAGCCGGCAAATCCGCGTATTTCTGAGTCAAATGCCGAATGGCTTTCAGGTCCGAATGATCCAATTCAATGACTTCCAACCCTCCGGACAAGACCCAGTCCAGCATTGCCAGTTGTGCCTGGATATTAAAATCAAGTAGATAGTTAACTTCGGTTAATACCGCGATTGTTGAGTAAAGGTTTCCTTGAAATGACTTGAAAAACGCCAGCGCAGAAGGATGGAATGCATCCTTTGCGTTAAAAACAGCAACCAAAGGTCCGGAGTCAATGACGGCACGCCTTTTCACGTATTTTTTCCTTCAAAATGGCTTTGCGATTTTTTGAAAGGTCGGATCGGCCACTGTCAAATTTGCCAAACACATGCTTTCCCAGTTCCCATGGCGTCTTTTTATGAACACGTTCAGTCTCCAATTTTTCAATGATTAATCCCCGCAGATATTCCGATTTGGACATTCCTTTCTCCTTGGCTACTAAGCTAAGTTCATTTTCAAGTGTGGGATCAATCCTTACCGAAATCATGTGTCATACAATATGTCATACGTGTGATGTGTCAATTGATGAATGAGAAAAAATCCAATAACTTATTCTCACATCAATTGCTTTTCAGCCCTGTAGTCTGATTCTTATGAAATCCTTCTTGGAATCATGATGCTGATTGCTACATGCTTGCTGGGTGATTCAGGAAGGCGATCATATATATTTTGTCGGCATTTGCGGAACAGCGATGGCTTCGTGTGCAGGGGCTTTGAAATCAAGGGGTTTCAGGGTTTCTGGTTCGGATGCCAATGTGTATCCACCGATGTCGACTTTCCTGTCCCAGGCGGGTATCAAGGTTCATGAGGGCTACGATCCGAATCATTTTGGCGAGCAACCGGACTGGATCGTGATTGGCAACGCCATGTCCCGGGGAAATCCCGAGGTGGAATATGTGCTGGAGCAAAAGTGGCGTTACTGTTCGCTGCCGGAGTTGTTGAAGGAATTTTTCATCCGGGGAAAGCGGTCCATTGTGGTGAGCGGCACACATGGCAAGACGACGACCACTTCCATGATTGCATGGATCCTGGAGTGCGCCGGGTTTCACCCTTCCTTCCTCATAGGCGGCTTGCCGGGTAATTTCCAGCGGGGCGCCCGGTTGACATCGAGTGATTGGATCGTGTTGGAGGGGGATGAATACGACACCGCCTTTTTCGACAAGCGCAGCAAGTTTGTGCACTATCTGCCCGAAGTAGCCATCGTCAACAACATCGAGTTTGATCACGCAGATATCTTCGAAAACCTCCAGGCCGTGCAGAAGACCTTCTCGCACCTCATACGTCTGGTCCCGCCCAACGGACTGCTCCTGGCCAATGGAACGGATCCGAACGTCGCGCCGTTGTTGGATGTGGACTTTTGCCCTGTCAAACGTTTCGGATTGGAGGGTGATCAGGATTTCACCGCGGAGGTCATCGACATGGTAAAGGGGGTGTTACATTTTCGGGTCAATGGCAATGAATACCATTTGCCCATGATCGGGGAGCACAACATGGAAAACGCCCTGGTTGCGATTGCCTGTGCGCAGCATTGCGGCGTGCCCGCTTCGGTCATCGAGAGCGCCATGCGAACTTTCAAGGGGGTGAAACGTCGATTGGAAATCATTGGCACCCCGGGCGATGTGACGGTCATTGACGATTTTGCCCATCATCCCACTGCCATTCGAAAAATCATTCAAACCCTTCGAAAGGCCTATCCGGATGCCCGGATCTGGACCTTGTTCGAACCCCGCAGCAATACCACCCGACGGAACATTTTCCAGCAAGAATTGATCGAAGCCTTTTCAGAAGCAGACGTGACCCTCCTTGGCGGGGTGGCTCGTGAGCATTTGTTGAAGAAAGATGAGCGACTTGATTTACCAGCCTTAATCGAATCCATCGAACAAAGGGGAAAGATCGCCAAGGTCCTTCCCGGTGCCGACGAAATGGCCGCCGAAGTCGCTCAAGGGGTGCAACCAGGTGATGTGGTGGCCATCTTAAGCAATGGCTGCTTTGGTGGTGTGCACAACAAAATCCTGCTTGCACTCGAACAGCGTTTTTCTTAGTCTCTGATCTGCACTCTACTCTGAAGTAATATGAATGTGAATTGGACATTCGATTACGAAAACAATGAGAGATAAGAAAACGGCAGTCAGTCGAAAGATAGAAAAATTTGTTACGGATTACGATGTGCCTCTGTTGAGGTTGCTCTACTACACGCGTTGGTTGCGTTGGGGCTTGCTTTGCATGTTGTTGATCCTTGTTACGGTTCCATTGGGGCTCGTCAAAGTCTGGACCGCGACCCCCTTGGACTTCAATCCGGTGGTTAAAATCAGCCTGCTGGATAAACTTCAATCCTGGTCCCTGCGCCGGGCGGCCTACAAAGCCATGGATGCCGGTCGGTTTGAAGATGCGGTGCATGCCTGGCATTCTTCGATTGCCAATGATCCGGGGAATCAGGTTTATCAGCGCGAGTATTTTCAGTTTCTGATGGACGAAGATTTGCAGAAGAGCAAATCTCGCGAGGCCGCGCAAAATGGGTGGTGGTATCTGAAGTTGAATCAAACCAACCTGACCTCATTGGAAGTCGTCACCGATGTGTTTGATTACTACCAGCTGCATGAAATCAACCAATTGTTTCTAAGCCAACAGCTGGAAAAACTCACTCCGGAAATGGAGGTGAAGTATCTTAAGAGCGCGTTTCACATGGGGAACATTGCCGGTTTCCGCAAGGGGATTGAGCGCATGGATCCCTCGCGTCTGGAAGCGGAACCCGAACTGAAACTCTATCATGCGGCTTACATGTCGATTTGGGGTTCTCCCGCATCCGCATTGTCATACATCGACACGCTTCGATCTCACCTGAATCATCCCAAACATGCTTTCCTGGCGCATACCCTCAATTGTGAGGTCAGCGTGGCAAGAGGAGAGATCGATGAGTTTAGGCAATCCATGGATTATATGATCTCCCGTGGCGCCGATCGTTTGGTGCATCATCTGCAATATTGGAGCATGCTCGTCGAACATGGAGAAAGGGATAATGCGATCGAGCAGTTCAGACGCTATAATCTGCCCCCGGACCATGCCAAGGATTTGGTTCATTTCGTGGATTTTGCGGTCTTGATTGGGGAAGATGATTTGGCCATCCAATACCTGAAAACCTATGCCGGGGATTTTGGATACTATGAGCCGGTCTGGGTTGCCTATGCCAACATTCTGATCGATCGCGGAGATTGGCAAAGTCTCAACAACCTGGCCGTGCAGGCACGGCGACATCCCCTGGCGTCCAATACACTGGAAGGATTTACTTATTTCATGGAAGGACGTGCGGCTTTGGGGGAACAGAAGCTCGAATTGGCCGCCAGGATGATGGGAAAGGCCGCCCGGGTAGAATATGAGATTGCAACCGTCGGATTCTATATCGCTCAAGAACTCGGAACGCTGGGTTATGATTCGGAAGCCTTGAGCATTTTGCGTGGTTGCTCCGATGAGATGAAGGGCGAAAAATCGTATTGGGAGAGAGTGTTCCCATTGGCATCGAGTCAGGGGGATTCGGAATTATTCCTGCAGGCTGCTGAGCAACTTTACCAATTGGAACCCAAGAATCCTGTTTATCGTAATAACTATGCGGCATTGTTGCTGAGCAACCGGCGTGAATCCGATACCGCCGTCCGATTGACCTGGGAACAATTGAACGAAAGCTCTGCCAACCGCCTTTCCAAACCTTCAAAATATCATGCAGCATTGATCAACCATGCATTGGCCCTCGCTCTCAACCATCGCTATGACGAGGCGGTGGGACACTTGAAACAGGTGCCTGAAAGCGCGCTCCCTCCGCAGTTTAAATCGGGTTATCACCTGGCATGGTTCGAAGTGGCATTGCGAATGGAGGACTATGATGTGGCCCGAAGCCATGGAATGTTGGTGGAGAAGGACGAACTGTTGCCATCGGATCGTGAGTGGTTTGCATCCATATGGGAGCAATTTCTCACCGAAAGGTAGAGGCATAGGACCTCGCTGATTTTTGGAGGGGCAAGCTCCTGCTTGAACCCACTTCAATCCTTATCGCCTGCAAATTGATATCAAGCCACCTTGGAAACGCTGCAGTTCTATGAATACCTATGGCTTCCCGCGGTTCACGTCTTTTGTGGATGAAAGTTGACTAGTAAGAAGCATGGGGTTGGGTGGAACCAACCCCTCCGGTATCTAAGAATCGAACGCGCATGTTTACCGGATGCGTTCTGAAAACGCTTTGCCAATTTTGCTTTTTCGGGTTAACTCCTCACCAATATGGAACATTCGCCTGGATTTTTGGAGCTCGTGAACGAAGCTCGTGAACACGTCAGTGAGTTGTCGGTGGAACAGGCCCGTGTACTCCTTGCTTCCGGTGAAAACGTCATCCTGGTCGATGTCCGGGAAGACCGTGAGTGGGACAAACAACACGCTGCAGACGCCATTCACCTGGGGAAGGGAATTCTGGAGCGCGATATCGAAGCCAAATTTCCGGACAAATCCACCGAACTCATCATGTATTGCGGCGGGGGATTTCGCTCGGCCTTGACTGCGGATGTGGCCCGAAGAATGGGCTATGCGAATGTTCACTCGCTGGTGGGTGGATACAAAGCCATGCTGGAATCAGGTTGGCCGATGACGACGTCCGATGATGCCGCATGAACCCGGTGTCGAGGATCATTCGAGAAATCACCAAATGGGGGGAATTTGTCAAATTCTCCCACACCGTCTTTGCATTGCCCTTTGCCCTTGCTTCCATGCTTGTGGCTGCCAGGGATAATCGGGGCTGGCCCGGTTGGCGCACGTTCCTGCTCATCCTGGCGGCGATGGTCTGTGCCCGAACTTGCGCCATGACCTTCAACCGGATCGTCGATCGTAAGTTTGACAAACTTAATCCCCGCACCGCCAATCGACACCTCGCAACCGGCGCGATTTCCTTGTGGAGCGCGCAGTTCCTGCTGCTATTGAGCGGTGGCGGATTTCTGATGGCTGCCTATTATATCAATACCGTTTGCTTCGTGCTTTCTCCTGTTGCCTTGTTTGTGGTGTGCTTCTATTCCCTGACCAAACGGTTCACGGATTACACCCACGTTTATCTTGGCATTGCCCTGGGTTTGGCTCCGATCGGGGCGTGGTTGGCTGTTCGTGAGAGCCTTGGATTGTCGCCGGTCCTCCTGAGTATTTCGGTGGTCTTCTGGTTGATCGGATTCGATATCATCTACGCCATGCAGGATCATGAATTCGATCGCAAACACGGATTGCACTCCGTGGTGGTGGCCTGGGGAGTTAAAAATGCCCTTCAGGCGGCGTTTTTGAGCCACATGATCATGTGGGGATTGCTGGCGATTTTTGGATTTATCGAACGATTCAAACTGGCTTATCTGGTCGGTTTATCGTTGATTCTGGTCGCGCTGCTGCTGGAACACTGGCTGGCTCGCAAACGCAGTTTGAAATGGATCGGCTACTCTTTCTTCAGGTTAAACGCTTTGATCAGCCTGGTGTTTCTGGTTGTGACCGCTGTGGAAGTCATCTTCCCATGGTGGAGAAGCAGGGTTTGATCTTTTCTGAAGCAGCACTCATTACAGAGTTCCTTTTCGGTTTTCATGGGATTGGAATATCTTGCGTTCATGCAAGTTAATTTGGGTTTGCTCCCATCTGGTCATTCAGTTATGACATTCATGTCTCCAAAATAACATATTAAGGATCTAAACCTTGAAACGTATGAATAACCTAACCGAAACCTCACGCGCAAGGGCTGGCCGCCTCGTGGGGCATGCACGTGTTGCATGGGCTATAATGAGCGCCATTTTACTGATCGCACAGGTCCAATTGATGGCTCAACAAAGCGCTTCTATTCAGGATCCTGCCGATATGGCGGATTCCAGTGGTGACATAGCAGGTGTGCAGGCCGCCGTCGTTGGCGATTTCCTGCACCTGACCATGACAGTTCACGGGACCGCGGCTCCAACCGCTGATCAAACTCCCGAAGGCATGACCAATCGTTATTATTATCATTGGTTGATTGATTCCGACAACAATCCTGCCACCGGTCGAACCAACAGCGAATATGAAGGCAATGCCACCAATTTGGAAAAACCGATAGGTGCCGACCTGATTGTTCAGTTTGGTTGGCGTGATGGGGCACCCAACGGTGTTTACGCTTACAATCCCGCCGATGATGAAACGGCTATCGTCAGCAATTATGCCTACTTTGCTCGTGGCAATACTATCAATGCCGTCATTCCGCTTTCTTCCCTCGGATTGGCCAAAGGTCAAACCATTGCGGTGTCAGCTTTCCAGGAGGGCGCCTCCAACGGATGGCAAGTGGATTGGATCGAATCAGCCGAGCTTACCCTGGATGGAGGTTCTTCCTCCACGGCATTTGTGGCCGACGAAGCCGACATGGAGGATGTGAACGGAGACATTTCTTCCATCATGGCTGCCGTTGTGGGTGATCAGTTGCATCTCTACATGACCACACAAAATATCGCAGCACCCACAGTGGACCAAACGGCTGACGGCATGACCAATCGCTACTACTATCATTGGTTGATCGACACCGACAACAATCCGGCGACCGGACGCACAAACAGTGAATACGAAGGAAACGCGACCAACTTGGCAAAGCCGATTGGTGCAGATCTTGTGGTTCAGTTTGGCTGGCGTGACGGGGCTCCAAATGGAGTGTATGCTTATGATCCCGCCGATGACGAAACCGCCATCGTCAGTGATTTTGCTTACCAGATAGGTGGAAACACCATCGGAGCGGTCATCCCGCTTTCCGCGCTTGGTATTTCTGAGGGCCAGACCATTGCTCTCTCCGCTTTCCAGGAAGGCGCTTCCAATGGTTGGCAGGTGGATTGGATTGAATCCGACACCTTGACTGTGAATGGCGGCGGCATTGCCAGCTCGGCGGTGGCCGATGCCGGAGATGATATGGAGGATCCAAGCGGTAATCTGACCCAGATCTCTTCCTTCGTCGTCGGAAATCAATTGCATCTGTCAATGACTGCAAATGGATGGGCAGCTCCGACAACCGATCAAACCGCTGATGGCATGACCAATCGTTATTACTACCATTGGTTGCTGGACACGGACAACAACCCTGCCACCGGACGCACCAACAGCGAATACGAAGGCAATGCAACGAACCTGGAAAATCCGATTGGGGCAGACCTGGTGGTTCAGTTTGGTTGGCGTGATGGGGCTCCGAATGGCATTTATGTTTATGACCCAGCCGACGATGAAACCGCCATCGTGCAAGACTATGCGCACGTCGCATCGGGGAATACGATCACCGCGATTTTGAATCTGGACGATCTCGGCATTGCTACAGGCCAGACCATTGCCGTATCGGCTTTCCAGGAAGGCGCCTCCAATGGCTGGCAGGTTGACTGGGCCGAATCCGCTCAAATGACGCTGGCTGCTCCCGGTGGCGGCGCCGGACTGGACAGCGCCCGTGCTCAGGACGAGGCTGACATGGCCGATACCAGTGGTGATATTTCCGGTATCCATGCAACCGTCGTCGGAGATTTTCTCCATCTATCCATGTCAGTTCATGGGATTGCTGCTCCCACAGTGGATCAAACTCCTGAGGGCATGACCAATCGTTATTACTACCATTGGTTGCTGGACACGGACAACAACCCTGCCACCGGACGCACCAACAGTGAATACGAAGGCAATGCAACGAACCTGGAAAATCCGATTGGGGCCGACTTGGTCGTTCAGTTCGGTTGGCGTGACGGTGCGCCAAATGGCGTTTATGTCTATGATCCCGCAGATGATGAAACGGCCATCGTCAGCAACTATGCCTACCTTGTTCGAGGCAACACCATTGAGGCGATTCTTTCATTGGAAGCTCTCGGATTGGCTCAAGGCCAGACCATCGGCGTTTCGGCTTTCCAGGAAGGTGCTTCAAACGGCTGGCAAGTGGATTGGATCGAATCCGATACCTTGACGCTCAACGGCGGTTCGGTCTCCACCGCCACAGTGACTGATCCAGCCGATATGGAAGATGTCAACGGAGACATCTCTTCTGTTCAAGCTGCGGTAGTGGGCGATCTTCTCTACCTCTACATGACGACTCAGAACTTTGCCGGACCTACCGTGGATCAAACTGCGGAAGGTATGACAAATCGTTACTACTATCACTGGTTGCTGGACACAGACAACAATCCCGCCACCGGCCGCACCAACAGTGAATACGAAGGCAATGCCACCAACCTTCAAAGTCCAATTGGAGCTGACTTGGTGGTTCAATTCGGTTGGCGGGATGGTGCTCCCAATGGAGTGTATGTCTACGATCCGGCCGATGACGAAACTGCCATTGTTCAGGATTACTCCTACCAGATCGGTGGCAACACGGTCGCAGCCGTGATTCCCCTGTCTTCCCTTGGATTGGCTTCCGGGCAGACCATAGGCGTATCCGCTTTCCAGGAAGGTGCCTCAAATGGCTGGCAAGTCGACTGGGTCGAATCCGCAACGCTTGCGATCAATGGAGGAGGTATCGCATCGGCATCCGTATCCGATCCTGCCGAGGATATGGCCGATCCGAGCGGAGATGTCACTCAAGTCAACGCTTGGGTTGCGGGTGATCAACTCCGATTGCTCATGACCACCAAGGGTTGGGCTGCTCCGACGGTGGATCAAACGACCGAAGGCATGTCCAATCGTTACTACTATCACTGGTTGATCGATACCGATAACAATCCTGCCACCGGTCGCACCAATAGTGAATACGAAGGCAACGCCACCAACCTTCAGAGCCCCCTCGGTGCGGATCTGGTGGTTCAGTTCGGTTGGCGCGATGGCGCTCCGAATGGTGTGTATGTCTACGATCCCGCCGATGACGAAACGGCAATCGTTCAAGATTACTCCTACGTGGCATCCGGCAACACCATTAGCGCTACACTGAATCTGTCCGATCTGGGAATATCCACCGGGCAAACCATCGCCCTGTCCGCCTTCCAGGAAGGTGCTTCCAACGGGTGGCAGGTTGATTGGGTGGAATCCGCCGCCATGACCCTGACTCAGGGAGTCGGTTCCGGATTCGGAGTTGAGAACAGCTTCAACGCAAACGGCTATGGATTCACCCTACAGTTGACAGACGAAGGCGACAACACAGTGGATCCCAACTCCATCTCTGCTTCCATCGGAGGAGCAAACGCCATCGTGAGCGCTTCCAAAGCCAACGGAATCACCACCGTCAACGGACGATTTCCTCAGCTTTTGGCTCCCGGCAGTGCGCATGAAGTATCTGTCAGCGCATCCGTGGGAGGAAGCACTCAGAGTCAGTCATTCGTGGTAAACGTCATGGAATATACCGCGTTGCCGGTGAGCAGTCGCGGTGCTTTGACCAATGACAGCAAACCCGGCTTTATCGCCACCTTTACCATGATCAGTTCCTGGCAGCCATTGGAGGTCTCCAATGTGCACAACAACCTTGCCGAAACCGCCGAACTGCAATTGGCCGGTGAACTGGAGGACGAAACTGGATTGGGCTATTACAACGAAGTAACGACCAACTTCAGTGAATGGGAAAGTGAAGCTGTCTCGGTGGACGGAGTGGTCAACTGGTATGCATTGGCCGACGAAAAAGACGCCGTGCTGAATTTCCCAGATGATCAACTCTTCCCAGTTCTGTCGGACATCGGTGCGCCCGCCCTGGAAGGTGTCGTGCTGGAACTCAAAACCTACCTCGAGTTGTCCGCAGGTTATCATCAACTGGGATTGTTCTCCGAAGGCGGCCACAAGGTCACGGCAACCCATGACCCCAGCGGACCATTGCTGAGCCTCTACGACAACACCGGAGACGTTGAACGCGTTCCGACCTACTACGGTCGCAGCCAGATCTTCGACATCGTGGCTCCGAGGGATGGTCTGTATCCCGTTCGTATCCTCTGGTTCCAGTCGGAAACCAATCAGGAAGACGGGTTGATGCTGGAATTCTACTCGGTCAAAGACCGCAAGATCCATCTGGTCAACGACACGTCCAATCCGGACTCCATCAAGGCCTATCAATCAGCTGGCGAAGTCCAGAACGTGACACCTGAGATCCAGATCAGCAGCGATGGCGCCAACGTCACCATCGAATGGATCGGCATGCTCCAGATGGCAGACGAAGTCACCGGTCCCTGGACGGACGTCGCCGACGACAGCCAAAGCCCCCGCGTCTGGTCCACCACCGAAGCCCCGCAAGGATTCGCCAGAGCCGTGGCCGAATAAAATTCGAACAACAAAACAATCACAACCCGGCCGGCACCCAACGGTGCCGGCCGTTTTTCTTGAACTCCATCCTTTGCACGACAGACACCAAACGTTAACCTCACAATGACAACTACGAATCATTTGTTGTAAGAAAGTTCTTTGAAAGTAAACCGCAATTACGGTTACGGTGTCGCCGGGTGTGTGAGTTTATGGCTTCAGGTTCTACGATCCTTCATTAGGGCGTTGGATCAACCAAGATCCGATGGGTGAAGCTGGAGGAATCAACCTTCACCAGTTTGTAAGCAATAGCCCAATTAACCGGATTGATCCTTGGGGTTTATATGATTCGGATGCCCCAGATTATAAATCTCCGGTGAGTGGTGCTGCCCCGGTAAAGGATCTGATGCCTCATCCTGGCTTCGATTTGCCAATTGAATTTGGAGAGCCGAAGCCCGATCAACCATGGTGGGATTGGGCCCTTAATGGTACAGACTATGTAAATGGTGATCCAAGGTATGAAGGGGCAACCCCTGATTTTGGTCCCAGAGGTGGTCTTCGTGTATTTTAAAAAGGGCGATGCACTTCGGGTAAAGGCTCCTTGCATCACATCGCTACGTACAAAAACTTCAAATCCCAAGTTCGCGGAGGGCCGTGGTCTCCGAAATTCAAGCGCCTCTTTGACAAAGCGGGAATGAACCTAGATGATGCACTAAATAAGATTCGAATTCCTGGGCACAAGGGACCGCACTCGGAACTGTATCATCAAACAGTCTATGATCGTGTGCTTGGTGCCACAAAAGGGTTGAAAGGGGACGCATTTACCAAATGCTTTTAAAAAGCGAACTTCTAGCAATCGGTAAAGAAGCAGCAACCCCTGGGACGAATTTGAATAATCTGATTACAAGGCCACCCTTTTAGGAACATCAAAAAATGACCTACGAATATTTCAGATGTCTTGACGACATACGGTTTGAAGGACGTTGGCAGCTTGGAGAACCTATATCAGCTAGCGGGGATGTGGATCCTTCCAGATTCACAACAGGCCAAGTGTATGACGGTCCCAGAGATTTAACACTGGACAGGGAGGATGGAGTGCCATTGGACTTCACATTAGCAGCCTTTGATGTACCGGTAGTGTCGGAACGTATAGCAACGATACTCCGAGAACTTTGTCCGTGTGATATACAAATCATTCCCATCGGAATTGAAGGCGAAGAAGTTGGTTACGCAATTCTAAATGTCTTGAGCACTGTTGCCTGCTTGAATGAGGAAAAGTCTGTGTTCACTAAATGGACGGACGCAGATGGACGCAATGACAAATTGGGCCAGTATCGAATGGTAGCCAAACTTGTTGTTGATCATAATAAAACAGAAGGGGCAGAGATCTTTCGAATTGACGGATGGGATGTTCCATTAATTGTGTCGAAACGAATCAAGGAAGGGCTAGAGCAACAAGGTTGCGTTGGTTCTGATTTCGAGTGTGTTTCCTGATGTTTTTTCCCCGGCGCTTATGTCAGCCAGAAGAAATAACTGTCGAGGAATTTGAAAAACCTTGGGAGCAATCACAAAGTAATGGCAAAGTTTGGAGTCACGTCTCAACATTCAACAGTTGGATTGAATTTTGATGTTTGAATCATAGTGTAAGCAAATGGCTAGACCGTTGAGAGTGAATCATGCTGGCGGATGGTATCATGTGATGAATCGCGGGATCGAAAGGAGGGAAATCTTCATGGGTGATCGTGATCGGGGGCATTTTGTTGAATTGATCGGATTGTTGCCGGAACGATACGGGATAGAAGTTCACGCCTATTGTCTCATGAATAATCACTATCATCTTGCGCTGTGCACACCGCTGGGGAATTTGAGTGAAGGGATGAAGTGGCTGGGGCAGTCGTATGGCACCTGGTTCAACCGTAAGCATCAGCGAGTTGGCCCATTGTTTCAAGGACGATTTAAAAGCTTGCCGGTGGATGCTGGTGAATGGTTGTGGCAGTTGACGTTTTACATCCATCTCAATCCTGTGCGAACGGAAAAATTCGGACTGGGTAAGCGGCGTAACAAGGATGAGGGCATGGGAACTGTCGCACCACCTTTACCGGAGGAAGTCTCGGAGAGAATTAAAGCTTTGCGAACCTATCGCTGGAGTTCATTCAGAAGTTATGCCGGATACGCCAAAGCACCTGATTGGTTGAAGATGTCGACTGTGTTAAACGCCGCGGGAAAACAACCCAGAGAAAAGCATCTTCGTTATCGTGAAATGGTGAAGGATCAGGTTCGGCGGGGGGTGCAGGAAACTTCCTTTGACCGATTCAAGGAGCAGATTGCAGTCGGTTCTGCGGAGTTCATGGAAAAGATCAAATCATGTGTAGATCAGAACAAGGCCCGTGAATATGAAGGAAAGTTTCGGTTCAAAAGAAACGTTCCGTTTGAAGAAGTGGTCATGCTGATCGAAAAGTTCAAAAGCGAGCCGATGCGGGATTGGATTGATCGGCATAATGACCTGGGCAAGTGGATGCTGCTATGGATGGCGCACCGGTATTGTGGATTAACCCAGGCGGAGTTGGGACAAAGGATAGGCGGTATGGACTACGCCTGCGTCAGTGTCGGCATAAGGCGGTTGGATCAAAAGATTCGAACGGAGCGATCGGTGAAAAAGAAAATGGATAAACTGATTCAAATGTTGAATGTTGAGACGTGACCCCAAAGGGGGCGGAAAGGAATTCGGCTTGATATGAATAAACTCTCCAGGATCCTGTTTTCGCTTATTCTTTATTTCATCACGCAAACCATCACCACGTGCGGTTTGGCCGGAGATCTGGATTGGCCGGAAGCCACGACCTACCATCGGCCCGGCGCGTATTGGTGGTGGATGGGAAGCGCGGTCGACAAGGAGAACATCACTTGGAATCTGGAGACCATGCGCCAGGGGGGCATGGGAGGTGGGACGATTGTACCTATCTACGGCGTTCGGGGTTATGAGAACCAATTTCTGCAACATCTCAGTCCGAATTTCGTCGAAATGGTCAGTCACGCAGCAAAAGAAGCCAAGCGCCTCGATATGTGGGTGGATATGACCACCGGCACGGGATGGCCTTTCGGTGGTCCCATGATCTCGGAAGCGGATTGCGACGCAACGGTGGTTTATCTGGATGGCGAACTGTCTCAGAATTTCTCCGGACGCAGGGTCAAGCGCGCCGCTCCCGGTGGCGCAGGCCGGGCGGTCAATCCTTTTTCCGCGCGGGCCATGGCGGATTACCTTGAGCATTTCGACGCACCCTTCGCCGCCAAGGATGTGGTCATGCCACGTGCCATGTATCATGACTCCTATGAATTCATGGGAAATTGGTCCTCCGAATTACCCGTTGAATTCAAAAAACGTCGCGGTTACGACCTGACAAATCATCTCCCCGAACTCTTTGGTCAAGGTGAACTTGATACGATCGCACGCATTAAAGCCGACTATCGAGAAACCCTCTCCGATCTACACCTCGACTATCTGAACACGTGGGTGGCCTGGTCGGAATCCAAAGGATGCACGACTCGCAACCAGGCTCATGGCTCGCCATCCAACCTGCTGGATCTCTACGCCGCCAGCGGGATTCCCGAGACTGAAATCTTCGGCGCATCCAAGTTCGATATTCCCGGTATCCGACGGGCCAAAGACAATGTGGGTGGCAAAAACTTTCCTCGCCCGTTGATCATGCGTATGGCCTCTTCCGCAGCGCATGTCGCAGGTAAACCGCTGATTGCATCCGAAACTTGCACCTGGATGCGGAATCATTTTCGTGCCGCCCTTTCCCAGGCAAAACCCGAGATCGATCAACTGTTTCTCAACGGGATCAATCATATCTTCTTTCACGGCACCTGTTACAGTCCGAAAGAAGCTCCCTGGCCCGGATGGTTGTTCTACGCCTCCTTCCAATACAATTCCCGTAATGCCATCTGGCGCGATGCCCCCTTGTTGAACGCCTACATCACCCGCTGCCAATCCATCCTGCAATCCGGCAGCCCGGACAATGACGTGGCGCTCTACTGGTCGATACATGATATCTGGCATGACCCCGAAGGCATGCAACAAATGTTGACCGTGCACCATCCGCAATGGTTGACCGAATCGGCTTGCGGTCTGGCGGCAAAACAACTGATTGCCGACGGGTTTGGTTTTGATTTCATCTCGGACCGCCAATTACGAAATGGCCAAAGCAAACCCTACAAAGCGATTGTAGTCCCCCCAACGAAGCACATGCCGCTCGGTACCTTGAGTTCGTTGTTCGAACTTGCTTCCGAAGGCCAGCCGGTCCTTTTCCTGGACGAGTTACCCTCGGATGTGCCGGGGTTTCATCAACTGGAAGAGAGACGCGCTCAACTGAAACACCTCCTCAATGGCAAGGAATCGATGCGGATCAACAGTCCTGATCTGAAAACAGCGCTGAACAAAACGGAAGCCATACGCGAGCCAATGTTGGATGCCGGGTTGGACTGCATCCGGCGTCGACACATGACCGGTTATCATTACTTCATTGCCAATATGGGAGCACAAGCAGTGGACGGCTGGGTGGCGCTTGGTACTTCCTTTGCCAGTGCCGTCATCATGGATCCACGTTCTGCCGAAACAGGTGTTGCGCCACAAAACGGCAAGGCACTCTACCTGCAGCTGCAACCAGGAGAAACACGCATTCTCCGCACTTTTGACAAGCACACAACATCCGGTCAACCTTGGCCCATATTAAAACCAGACGGCGAAGCAATGGCAATCGAAGGTGACTGGCAGATCCAATTCCTGGATGGAGGACCGAAGCTGCCGAATGATATCGGTACCACGCAACTCGCATCCTGGACCGAATTAGGCGATGCAGAAGCACAACGATTCGCCGGCACGGCACGATATTCCATTGAGTTTGATCTGCAGCAAACAGCGGATGACTGGGTCATTGATCTGGGTGAAGTCCGGGAAAGCGCACGTGTGACGGTCAACGGCAAAGGCGAAATCGGGCTTTTCTCCGTGCCCTACAGCGCTCCGATCGGACGCCATCTTCGACCTGGCCGCAATCGGCTTGAAATCGAAGTGACCAATCTGTCAGCCAATCGGATCCGTGATCTTGACCGTCGCAAAGTAAATTGGAAAATCTTCCATGAAATCAACCTGGTCGATCACAACTACAAGCCCTTTGATGCCTCCCGATGGTCATTGACACCATCCGGTCTTCTGGGGCCGGTCACTCTCACCCCCATGAAAAACATGCCGTAAGGTTCGACTTATGAATGAGTGTAACGTCCGGTGAGATTTCATCTTGGTGTTTGTTCCTTCGATTTTTCCTTGGCCTGTTGTTTATTCTGACAGCAGAATGAACGTTCTTCCGGCCCAGGGGTTCAAAGGTCTGGGGAGACATCGAATACATCATGATACAGGTGGAACATTTGACCAAGCGCTATGCGGGCCATACGGCCTTGCGCGAGCTCTCGTTTTCGGTGAAACGAGGGCAGGTTGTCGGTTTTCTGGGGCCTAATGGCGCCGGGAAGAGCACGACCATGCGCATTATGTCCACTTTCATGCCGCCGACTTCGGGAAAGGTGCGAATCGCGGGTTATGATATTGATCGCAAACCGATGGAGGTGCGCAAACGGATCGGTTACATGCCGGAGAACAATCCCTTGCACCTGGACATGCGAGTGGAGGAATACCTGCGGTTCCGGGCGGGATTGAAGGGGGTGCATGGGGATCGTCTGCGAAAACGTCTGGGCGAGGTGCTGGAGTTATGCGATTTGTCCAAGGTGCGGCGCAAGATTATTGGCCAGATGTCCAAGGGGTATCGTCAGCGGGTGGGGGTGGCGGACGCCATTCTGCATCAACCGGAGCTGATCATTCTGGATGAACCGACGATTGGATTGGATCCGCATCAGGTCCGGTTGTTTCGAAAGTTGATTGCATCGTTGGCGGAGAACCATACGGTGTTGCTGTCGACGCATATTCTTTCGGAGGTGGAGATTCTTTGTGATCGGATCCTGATTTTGCATACCGGCAAATTGTTGGCGGATGATTCCAAGGAGAAGATTCATCAACGCATGGGCAGCTTGACTCATGTTGTGGCGGAGGTGGCCGCGCCCTGGGAACCCCTGGCGCATGCCTTGCAGGCCATGCCTTCTGTGGCCGATCATCATATCAAGGATCTGGGTCGTGGTTTTTTGGAGTGTACGCTGACTTCGAGTGATGGTGTGGATTTACGGCCTTTGTTGTTTGAGGAGGTCAAACGACGCGGTTGGACGCTGCGTGAACTCACGCATCGGCAACCGACTTTGGAGGATTTGTTTGTGCAGCTGACCCGGTCCGGTCATGGACCTTTGGGAGATGGATAACATGAGGATTTTTACAACATTGCTCAAGCGCGAGCTTGGGTTTTATCTCACCACGCTGACGGGATATGTCATCCTGAGCATGGTGATGTTTCTCATTGGACTCAGTCTGCTCACGGTCATTCTCGCTTACAACGGTCGGGCCATGGATGCTCCGTTGACCGAGGCGTTTTACAGTACGCCATTCTTTTGGTTCATCGTGTTGCTGGCTTGCCCGGCGATCACCATGCGCAGTTTTGCTTTTGAGAAATCGACCGGCACTTATGAAGCGTTGATGACCACACCGGTCAGTAATCTGCAGGTGGTTTTTTCAAAGTTTTTGGCCAGTTGGACCTTTTATGCGCTGATGTGGGTTCCTTTGTGGGGGTTGATGGTTTGGTTGGGACAGTTTTTTAATGATCCGGCCTATCTGGATGCCGGAATCATCGGGGGAACCATGCTGGGAGTGTTGCTGGTTGGGGGACTGTTTTTGTCGATGGGATGTCTGGCTTCGGTTTGCACCAGGAGTCAACTCATTGCGGCCATGATCGGGCTGACTTTGGAGATGGTTCTGTTCATGTTGAGTTTCGTGATTGAGATCATTCCCGATCAGTCCGGTTGGCAGGCGACATTTTTTGGTCACATCAGTCTGTTTGATCATATGACCGATTTTGTTCGCGGAGTGATTGATGCCAGGCATTTGACGTTTTATGTGTCCCTGACTGGTTTGTTCCTGTTTCTTACCTGGAGAATGGTGGAAAGCCGCAAGTAGATTTGTTCCATGAAACCTGCCGATAAACCATCCAATCCGTCACGCCGACGCCTTCTTGCTGGAAGCGCGTTCTGGTTGGATTTTCTGTTGGCTGGTGTGGCCATTGTGTGGATGGCTGTTTGCGTTAATTATCTGGTGATCAAGCATCCCTCGAGGTTCCTTTGGCACAAGGATCCTGCCGTCATGCTATCACCCCTGACCGAAACCTGGGTGCGTTCATTGACCAATGAGGTGCGTGTGGTGGTTTTTCATGATCCGGATGAACGCGACACGCCGCATGCGAGCATCATGGGCTTGCTTAACGAATACCGTCATGCCAATTCGAATATTCAGGTGGAGGTGGTGGATTACCTGCGTCAGGTCGACAAGGCGCGCACGATCCGCAAGCAATTCGAACTCCTCAATGATCAGGAGCACGAGAGCGTTTTATTCGCCATGGACGGACGTCATCGTGTGGTGTCGGTCAAGGAGTTGATCGACTATTCCACCACCCATGTCGACGAGGAAGGGCAGCTTATGATGAAAGCTGTCGGGTTCAAAGGTGAGATGCTTTTTACCTCGGCCATGATGAATCTGGTCGAGGGGAAGACCCCGACGGTTTACTATGTTCAAGGTCATGATGAACACGATTTGGAGAGTCAGGATCTGGAGGGGTATGCTTCCTTCAAGTATGCGCTCGAAGAGAAAAACATGGTGATCAAGGCCTGGAACATTCGGGAACAGGGCGCGATTCCGGATGATGCTTCGGCATTGATCATTGCCGGTTCGGCCAAGCAATGGGCTCCTGAAGAACTGCATCATTTGGACCAGTACGCGCGTGGGGGCGGGCGTGTCTTGATCGGTTTTAATTTCAAGGCCTTTGGCATGTTGACCGGACTAGAGAACTGGCTACGTTCCTGGAGGATTTCAGTGGGGCAAAATGTGGTGGAAGATGAGCGAACCTACTCCGGTAGCGAATTACTTGTGGGTAATCTGGTACCGCATCCGGTGATGAATCCGTTATTGGGAACCGGCACTCCGCTGGTGATGTCCCTTCCACGATCCGTGCAACCGGTGAACAAGTCTTTGGAATTGTTCGACGTGGAGATTCAGCCATTGGCCGTGACGACCACCAATGGCGTGACCAAATCGATTTTTTCTAACCGGGAGTTTCAATTCGATGCGCGCTCGGATGTGTATCATCAGGAAATTCCCCTCATGACCAGCCTGGAGGCCAGACCATCCGCAAAGAGTGGATTGAATCAAGTTGCCACGCGCATGATTGTGCTGGGGGATTCGCAGTGTTTCAGCAATGTGCATCTTCGAAAAGTGGGTAATCGTGATTTTGCCGGATTGGCAATGAGTTGGTTGCTGGAACGCGACACCTTGTTGGGTGGGATCGGGCCGCGTCCCGTGACGGAGTTTCGGATGGATATTCCTGCGAATGACCTGAAGCAATTGCAGTGGTTCATGCTGGCGGTTTTACCGTTGGGAGTGTTTGGGATGGGATTTCTGGTTTGGTTGAAACGTCGGTATTGATGACGGGGAATGAATAGGTGAGAAAGTAAGATTGATGAGACACAGGCAATCATGATTCGCAAACAAACCATCTTATTATGGATTTCCGCCCTGGTTTTGACGGGGGTGGTGCTGTTGGTGGATGCGCCATGGGACAGATCTTCCGGGGAAACGAAGGCGGATAGAACCCTGTTGCCGGTATCTCAGCTGGGCACTTGGGAATTCGTTCGAGTCAAAGGGAAGGAAGCCCAATTGGAATTTCAGAAAGAAGGGGCGCTTTGGCGCATGCTTCAACCTCTCACCGATGCGGCGCATCCGACCTTGGTGGCGGGATTGATCGAATCCATCACACGCCTCAAACCCAAAGCCGTCCTTTCACCGGAGGTTATCGAGCGCGAGGGTGGTTGGTCGACCTTTGGATTGGATCCGGCGCCGATGACCGTGACCGTCGGGGCGGGGGATCGTGAAGTCACCGTCAGTTTTGGCGAGCGCGAGTCGGTTGGGGATCAGATTTACATGCGCATCGATGATCTAGCCGATGCATGGGTGGTGGATGCCGGCTGGATGGATGCCTTGCCTGACGCTGCGGATGCCTGGCGGGATACCCGCATCGTGGCGACTCAGTTGGATAAGGTGGATCGTATCGAAATCCTGCAATCCGAAGGTCCAGTCATCATGAGTCGACAAGACGGGAGCGGTCGTTGGATGTTGGATGCCCCGGAATCCCTGAAGGGAACGCGCGCCAACCTTGTCCGGATTGAAACACTCTTGAAACAGAGTTTGCCCACCTGGGAAACCCAGGGATTTGCCTCGGTGGAATCTGAGGAAGATTTGCAGTGGATGGGACTGGAGGATCCGGTATTGGAGTTGGTGTTGAAGTCGGAGCAACAAGAAGTCTTTCGAGTCGCTTTTGGTTTTAACGTGCCCGACAAACCGGGAATGCGGTATGCCAAGGCGGAGGGGCGTTCTTCGGTGTTGCTGGCTCCCGAGCGTGTGTTTAGCGATCAATTGAATCAACCGATCTCCGCTTTTCGGGATGCGTTCCTGATTGATCCCGGTTTTGCGAGCAACCGTATTTCAATGAAAAGGGAAGAACCTTTTACCTTGTCCTGGGATCCGGAGGAATCCGAATGGAACATCGTTGAACCCGTCTCCATTCCGACCGATGCCGAGCTGGTGGGGCGATTGCATCAGAACCTTGTCAACATCACCGCCAAGGCATTCCATGATGACGTCAGCAAAGAACATCTGGAGACCATATTCGGGGTGGGGTCATTTGACATTGAACTGGCCACAGTGCAGGGAAGCGAGGAAACCCAGTCACTGGGGATCAAGTTCAGTCGAGCCTTTGGGGGCGCGATGTATGCCCAACGAACCGACGAAGCCACGGTGTATGAATTGCCAGCCAGTTTGTTGCTCGAGATTCCGGAGCACGCCATTGAGTTGAGGGATCGCGAATTATGGTCCGTGCCTGAGGAGGAGATAGTTGGCATCGACATCGCCGAAAACGGAGAACAGGTGGAATTTAAGAAAGCTTCCAATGGCGTTTGGATGATGGACGGTGATCCCTTGGATGACATACAGAAGCTTTATCTTCCACAGGTGCTCAAGAAATTGTCCCAACCTCAGGCGGAGGACTGGGTGGAGGCGGGAGATGACCGGTTTGAGCAGTTTGGGCTCGATCTGGAGGGTGATCGCTTGCGGATCACGGCGCATTTCAGGCGTGGCACGGTGGCGGCGAGTCGGCGTATATTGACCGGGCGATCGACTCCGGATTTGGATGTTTATGCGGGAGTCGACCTTGAAACCGGGCCTGTCATCTGCAAAGTTTCGAATGCATTGACCGATGACATCCGTCAGATCCAATCATGGAAAACAAACAGCGAAGCAAATTAGATCCGCCACCCCGCCCCGAGAAGAGGCAACGCAGGCGGTGGATTCGCTCCGGTTTGAGGTGGGGGTTTTGGTGTTGCATGCTTGTGGCCATCGTTCTGTTGAGTTTTGTTTGGTACTTCGAGAACCGTGGTCTGCCGGAATTCGTCAAAACCCGCATCCTGAATAACTTGCGGGAAAAGGGCCTGGAGATTGATTTTGACAGCATGCGCTGGATACCGAGCCAGGGCGTGCTGGTGGAAAATGCCACACTGGTAGCACCCGACAACCCCAACGAACCGTCCTTTTCAGCTGCTACCATTCAGGTGAGCATGCAACCCCTGCAGTGGTTGTTTGACGATTTCAATATCGAGGAAGCTATTCTGCGTGGAGGAAGATTGACCTTACCCGTCGAGTCCGAGATGGATGATGTGGAATCATTCGAGGCGGTGGGTATTGCCACTCGGTTGAAGCTTCACTCCAGGCAATGGTGGGAACTGGATTATCTGCATGCCGAAATGCTGGGGCTGGAAGTGACCTTTTCCGGAAGTGTCACCAATGCATTCGCCTTTTCCGAGTGGAGCACCGGAAAGCGGTCGGAGGACACCCCCCGGAAGTTTGGTCAGTTGATCAGGCAAATCGTTGAAACCAAGCAGCGGATTCAGTTCAGTAAGCCTCCTGAAATCAAAGTCCATGTCGATCTTGACGCCAGGAATCCGGAAAAATCCGCGGCGCATGTGAGTATTCATTCGGATCAGATCCAGACGAAATGGGCGAACGTGCAGGGCGCTTTGCTGGATGCTGAAATACCGCCACAGGAAGCCGAAGGTGATGTCTGGGATCTGGAGTGGAAACTCAGTTGGGATCAGGCCACTGCTCCCAGTGATTGGGAAATCAAGGGAGATTTGGCGGGAACCGCTCAGCTGGTGACCCGGAGCGGCAAATTCAAAAACGCCCGATTCGCCGGCAACATCGAAGCGAATCAATCTGGAAAACTGGAAATGGAACCTCTCCTGGTCACGGGCAGGATCTCTGCACCCGAGACCGATGACATGCCATGGAAAGCACAAGCATCGTTGATTTCCAATGAAGTGGCGTGGCAGCAGGAACCGGCCATCGCGCTGGCGAGTTCGGAATGGCGAATCCAACTGGACTGGCAACCGGACAACCCGCAGCAGTGGGCCGGGGATGTGTTTGTGGATCTGCAAGGCGTGGAAAGTCCCTGGGCTTCGGTGACGCGATTGACCACTCAATCGCGAATCGCGCCGAATCCTGATTCAGAAGAAGCGTCCACAAACGAAGGGTGGGCTTGGTGGGCCGCTTTGAAACCCTATGTCATAGGTTTGGACGCAACAGTGGAGGGTATCGGCGGTCCTTGGGTGGAGGCTTCGCGATTTGAAACCCAGGTGCAATGGGAAGCGCCTGCTTTGAACATCGGCCAAATCAAGGGCGAACTTTACCGCGGACACGTGGACGCCAAAGGTTCGCTGAATGTGCCTTCCCGGCAAGTAAAACTGGATGTCGTTTCCGATTTTGACGCCAGGGAAATCCGCCATTTGCTTTCCGAAAACGGCAAGAAATGGATCGATCAATACAATTGGGTGGATCCACCCAGGCTGATCGCCAAGGGCAGCGCCCAATTGCCCGCCTGGACGGATGAGCAACCCGACTGGCGAGGCGAAGTCAAACCCACGCTCAACATCGACGGACATTTCGATGTGGATGCCGGAGCCTTCCGTGGTGTGCCTGTGGACGGAGCTTCTTCGGACATTTTTTTCGCGGACATGATCTGGCGTTTGCCTAACCTGACGATACATCGTCCCGAAGGGATCACCCGTTTGGGGTATGAATGCGATGCCCGAACGCAGGATTATGTGTGGGATGTGGACAGTGTCGCGCAGCCCAAGGCATTGAATCCCATGCTCAATGCCGCTGGTCAGAAGGTGCTTTCGCAAATGGAGTTTCCGGATCCCATCGAAGTGAAAGGGAAGGTTTGGGGGCGTTGGCATCATCTGGAACGAACCGGTGCCGAAGCCACCTTAAAGACCGGTCGCATGAGTTATCGCGATCAGCCTTGTCTTTCGGTGGAAGCGCAGGGGAGTTTCACAAATCAATTTTTCAAGGTGTTCAAACCGATTGTTCGACGTGAAGAAGGAGAGGTGACAGCCGATGCATTAGGGATTCATGCGGGGCAGGGGTTTATTGAAATCACCAACGCGGTCAGTCACGTGCATCCCATGGCCATCGCCCACGCCATCGGACCCGCCACGGCGCGCACCCTGGAACCTTACCGGTTTTCACAAGCGCCGAAGGTGACCATGAACGGTAAGATCCCGTTTGATGACATTGATTCCGTGACCGCTCAGTTTGATGTGGATGGCGGACCGTTTTCCTTCTGGAAATTCAACGTGCCAACCATCAAAAGCCGGATCGTGTGGGATCACGAAAAGCTGACACTCCACGACGTGCATGCCCCTTTCTACGGTGGAACCCTCGACGGTGAAATGCGGTTATTTCTGCATGACGGAGGAGGTGCCGCATTTGAAATGGATGCTGATGTGGAGGATATCCAGCTCCTCCCATTCATGAAGGATGTGGTGGCGGAAACGAAGGATTCCGAAGGGCAATTGAGTGGGAAATTGCGTATCACTTCCGCCGAGACCGGTGACTGGGGTAGTTGGAATGGTTACGGAAACGTTCACCTGCGGAATGGTCGTTTGTGGGACACGCCTTTGTTTGGGATATTTTCCAAGCTGATTAATGCCGTCTCGCCAGGGCTTGGGAACAGCCGGGCGACCCGTGGGGACGCCGACTTCACCATCACCAACAGTTTGATCGAAACCGACAACATGGAAATTCGGGAGCGAACGGCCCGGTTGCAGTATCGTGGTTCGGTGGATTTTGATGCCAATCTGGATTCCCGGGTGGAGGCCGAATTGCTGCGGGATACGCCCATGCTGGGCAAAGTGTTCAGTCTGGCGCTCTGGCCTGTTTCCAAATTGTTTGAGTATCGGGTGACCGGCACCATTGGCGAGCCGGAGATCAAGCCCTTGTATTTTGTGCCCAAGTATCTCCTGGTTCCCTTCCAATCGCTGAACAACATGAACGACTGGTTGCTTTCGGAAAACGGGTTGATCCCGGTGCAGCGACTTTGGCGGAACAAGGAAGAACAGGCTGAAGACGAACCCCAAAAACAGGAAGAATCCACTCAAAATGAAGAAATCGACCCGTCCGATGGAAAGATTCCTTGACCCTGTCGATGGAGCGATTAAACCAGATTTATCCTTAAATCATTCGACGTATCACACGCCGCCTTCGTCGTGTCGTTCATGTTCGATAACGATCCGGGGCAAACAAACAATAGAAATCGTATGAAGAAATCATCCATGACTCGATCCGCAGTAGCTTTGGTTCTAGCTGCGGCTTGCTTGACCGGCGCCTCTTTGGAGGCAGCATCCAAAAATCTGTTGGTCGTCACTGTGACCAAAGGGTTTCGCCACTCCTCCATCCCAACCGCTGAAGCCGTGCTAGGTGCCTTGGCTGAAAGCTCTGACGAATTTGACGTGGCCTACGCCCGTACCGACGAAGAGATCGTCGAAAAAATGAACCCAGAGGCCTTGAAGCAGTGGGACGGCGTGATCTTCGCGAATACCACCGGCGATCTGCCCATTCCAAACCGCGAATACTTCATGGAATGGATTCAGAGCGGCAAGGCGTTCCTGGGAATGCACTCGGCATCCGACACCTTTCACGGATTTCCCAAGTTTGTCGGCATGATCGGCGGCGAGTTCCTGACCCATGGCCGGCAGGTGGAAGTCAATGCCCGCGTGGAAGATCGTCATCATCCTTCCTGCCAGCACTATGGCGAGCAATTCAAGGTCTTTGATGAAATTTACATCCTCAAAAACTTCCATCGCGACCGCGTGCACGGACTCTTGAGCCAGGATCAACGTCCAAACACCTGGGAACCCGGTGATTATCCGATCGCCTGGTGCAGTGAATACGGCAAAGGCAAGGTGTTTTACACTTCATTGGGACATCGTGAAGACATCTGGACCAGTGACCATTATCAGAAACACATTCTGGGCGGCATTCGTTGGGCCCTGGGCTTGGCCGAAGGCGATGGAAGCCCCATCAACAACCGCTACGAAGTCAGCGCCGAAGAACGCGCCGAAGGTTTCAAACCCCTCTTCAACGGTGTTAATCTGGACGGTTGGAAACTGCGTCACGCCAACGGAACCAAGAGCTGGAGCGTGCAGAACGGCATGATGGTCAACAACGTCGCTAAAGGTGAACACGGCACGGACATTGTGACCAATGACAAATACTGGAACTTTACCGTGCGCTACGAATACCTGATTCCCCCCGGGAGCAACAGTGGTTTTTACCTGCGCGGACGTCATGAGATTCAGATCTTTGATGATTACGGCAAAAAGCCTGAAATGGGCGGCAATGGCGCCATTTACAGCGTGAAACCGGTTTCCCTGATGGCCTCGCGCCGTGCCGGTGAATGGCAGGAAGTGGAAGCCACGATCAAAGGAAATCGAATAACCGTGACCCTGAATGGAGTCAAAGTGCACGATAACGTCGAGGTGAACAAAGCGACCGGTAGTGAATTGGATGCCAATGTGGATCAACCGGGTTCCTTGTTCGTCCAGGGAGATCACGGAGCCATTGCATTGCGCAACATTCGCATCAAAGTGCTGGATTAATTGTTTTCCTTGCTTCAGTATGGAGCGTGGAACTGATTTCACCCCGGACGGAACTGAGAACAGGTTCTGCCGGGGTTTTTAATCTTAGCCTCCAAGCCTTAGAAAAGTTTTTATGACGGATCAGACTGAAAAAATTGATTTGAACCGCCGCGACTTCCTCAAAGGAGGATCCATGGCCGGTATGATGGCCATGATGGCGGGCGGTGCCACCGCATTCAAACCCTCTGAAGCCAATGCGCAGGAGTCGAAACCCCCCATTGGTCCCCCCGTGAAGTTTGGGGTGATCGGTTGTGGTTACCATGGCCGTGACATCCTGAGCACCCTGGCCGTGCTGCCGAATGCGCCGGTTGTGGCCATTTGCGATCACTACGGAGCCTTTCTGCGCCGCGCCGGCCGCACCGCGACCGAGGCCAAGCGATACGAAAATTACAAGGAACTGTTGGCCGACGAAAATGTGGAAGCCGTTGTCATTGCAACGCCCAGTCACCAGCACAAAGACATCGTCATCGACGCGCTCAAGGCGGGTAAACACGTTTACTGCGAAGCTCCATTGGCGAGTTCCATCGCCGAGGCACGTGAGATTGCCCTGGCAGCCAGGAAGTATCCACGACTGAACTTCCAGGCCGGACTTCAATTCCGCAGCGATCCTCAACGTGACTTTCTGGTGGACTTTGTCCGCACCGGTTCCTGGGGCCGTTCGATCTTTTCACGTTCCCAGTGGCACAAGAAAACCAATTGGAAACGCGCCGCCCCAACCAACGAGCGCGAACGCGAAATCAACTGGCGCCTGCGCGGTGAAAGCTCATCCGGTGTGATCGGTGAAATCGGAATTCATCAGTTGGATGCCAATTCATGGTTCCTCGGCAGTCGTCCGAAGGCCATCACCGGATTCGGCTCCACCGTGTTGTGGGACGACGGCCGCGATGTGCCGGACACCGTTCAAATCAACATGGAGTATGAAGGTGGAGTGAATTCCTCGATGGACATCACACTGTGTAACTCCTTCGATAGTGATTACGAAATGTATTACGGTTCGGACGCCGCCCTGATGGTGCGTGGTTCGCAGGCCTGGATGTTCAAGGAAGCCGATGCGCCGATGCTCGGTTGGGAAGTCTACGCCAAGAAGGATACCTTCTTCAAAGAAGTAGGTATTTATCTGGTTGCCAACGCCACCAAGTTGACCACGGTGACCGGTTCCGGTGATGACGCCGCCAAGGACAATGAGTTCAACGATACGCCGTTGTATTACGCGCTGGAGGCATTCATCCACAATACTTACGTGCATCAATCCGGTGTTGAAGACTTCATTGACAGCTTCGGCGAAGCGGATGACGAGATTTTGGCTGAATATCTGGCCGAGTTGAAAGAGTCCAAAAAACCGGCGGCCGGTTATCAGGAAGGTTTTGAGGCAAACGTGATCGCCATCAAGGCGCACGAAGCCACCCTGGCCAACAAACGAATCGAAATCGAAGACAGTCTGTTCGATCTCGGCTAAGTTTTAAATCAAATTGGAAAAGTATATCATGAAGAAATTGAATGGAATCATTTGGAAGTGCGGTTTGATGGCGTTGCTGTTGGCCGTGAGTGTGTCCGCTGAAACGGTGACCTACAAGGGAATGTTCCGGGGCAGCTCGATGAAAATCGACGGCACCTCGACCGTTCACGATTGGACCGTGGAAAGCAAACTGATCTCCGGTAGCATGGAACTGACGGGA
>Ga0255751_10000249_pt1 | contig 49835 bp, 50 predicted proteins | sample 071ome_20_FD_179951 | JGI IMG/M metagenome (GOLD analysis project Ga0255751, IMG submission 179951) | Coastal salt marsh microbial communities from the Groves Creek Marsh, Skidaway Island, Georgia - 071412BT metaG (version 2) | ecosystem: Environmental > Aquatic > Marine > Intertidal zone >... | reverse complement strand
GGAGATTGCATGGGAAAAGAAAAATGAAGAAGAATATCAAGATTTCCTTGGTGCAGAGATCGATATGTTAGATTCGATGTTTGAAATTGAAACAGATGATTTATATAGTAGATTTAATATTAGTGAGGAAGCTGCAATAGATTCTTCAAAATTTATTTTAGATACTATTGATGCAGTTTATCTCCCTGTATCCAATAACGAAATGAAATTTGTTGCAACTCAAATAGCTCTTTCCAATTTGGATACTCAGTTAATTGGAAATGACTTATGGTTTGATATGGAATTTTTACGTCAAGAAAATATTTCTCCACATATTCAAAAAATGATTTATAGCAGTACATATAGCCCTAACTATAAAATTAGAAATGATTATGGTAACAATAATTCTTTAAATTATTTTTTCTACTATGGATATGACATCTCTGAATTCCTGAAGTCAACTTTAACAATCTCAGACCTCTCTTCTAATTCATTTGAAAAAGGAATAACTAGAGGATTTTCTTTTAATTTGGGTTCAGTAAATAAGAGCGTAAATATTTATCAATTTGAGTCAAATAGGTTAATAAAATTTTCTAATAATCAAAATTTGAATGATAATTAACTTTTCCTCAAAATTTCAAATTCCAAACTATACAATTCTTTTCTCAAGCGAATCCTTTGATAATTTGAACAGTTCAAGAAAAATATTTTCTATGAACCAAGTTCATTCAAATAAAATTTCTCTTCTTGATAAATTCAATCAAAACGATAAGTTGGATGGATTATTAGCCATTAATTCATCTTCAATTTTGTCCGTAAAAACCGCTGATTGTCTTCCAATTTTCATTTATCATAACTCGAGAAATATTTTTGGTATTTTGCATGCTGGGTGGAGAGGATTAAGCAATGGAATTATTAATAATCTTATTCAGTTGCTTATAGAGCAAAATTTGAACCCAGGTGATTTTTCTGCCTTTATTGGCCCTTCAATATGTCAAAAAAATTATGAAGTCACTAAAGAAATGCAAAACTATTTTCCTGATAAATTTTTTAAAACAATTGATAAGAAACTTTTTTTAAGCCTACAGGATTTTACTATAGAAAACTTTTCAAATTTTGGAATAAATACTCTATTTTGTAATGAATGTACTTATGAAAATAAAAACTACCATTCTTACAGAAAAAGCAAAACTTCACAAAGAATAACAGGAATCATTTATAGAAATGAATAATCTAATTGAGCTCTTTATTTTAGGAATAATTCAAGGTATGACTGAATTTTTTCCAATTAGCAGCTCGGGTCATTTAGTAATTGGACAAGATATCCTCAATATTTCAAATTTAGATGCTACCGAGGAAATTATAGCTCATTTTGGAACTTTATTTAGCATCATTTATTTCTATCGATCATCATTTTTTTCTAAAAAGAACCCTTCTGATTTTTTCCATTCAGAAAATCTCACCAAATTGGTTCTAGCAACTATTCCTGCAATAATTTTTGCTTTATTATTTGACGTTGAATCATACTTCAATATCGGCTTTGTGGAAAAAGCTCTCTTGATAAATGGTATCTGGCTTATTTCAGCTACGATTCTTACCAATACTTTTAAATTTAAGTTAACCAATAAAATTGCTTTATTATTGGGTATCTTCCAGTCTATAGCAATTTTACCAGGTATTTCTAGATCAGGAGCGGTAATTTGTGCTGCACTAATCCTAGGAATTAAAAAAAGTGAAATAATTAAGTTTTGTTTTTATATGGTTGTTCCAGCAACAATTTTATCTATTTTTTATAAATTGTTATTTTCATCCAGTGGTTTTTCAATTTTATCTTTCCAGTCTAGCTTAGTTCTATTTTCCTCTTCTTTTATTTTTGGATACTTGAGTCTAGTTTTTTTAATAAAAATTTTAGAAAAGTTTAGCTTTATTGGCTTTGGAGTATATTGTATAATTGTTAGTTTCTTAATATGATTGAATTAATTTTTTCACTTTATTTATTATTAATTATTTTTGTTGGAATTTTTTCTAATAGGTTTATTGCTAATAAATTAGATTTTCTTTTAGCTGGCAGAAAACTTGGACCATGGGTAACTGCTTTCTCAGAAAGAGCTTCCGGTGAATCTGCTTGGCTTTTATTAGGTTTGCCTGGCGCAGCAATCGCAATCGGCTATGGAGAAATTTGGGCTGTACTTGGTATAACTATTGGTATTATATCTTCTTGGTTTTTAGTTGCTGAAAAGTTGCGTGATGAAACCGAAAAGTATAATGCTGTAACAATCCCTGATTATTTAGAAAAAAGATTTAATGACAATGGATCAATTAAATTAATTTCTGCAGGAATTATTACTCTATTTTTTTCCTTTTATGTTTCAGCTCAATTCCACGGTGCTGGTAAGATACTGGAGCAGATATTTGGAATTGACCCAATTTATGGAATTACATTAAGTGCCATTATTATAATAATTTATACTCTTTTAGGTGGTTTATTAGCTGTAGCTTGGACCGATCTTATTCAGGGTATTTTAATGATAGGTACTTTAGTCATTCTACCAGTTCTAGGATTTTTCTATTTGTTTGAGAGTGGAAATAGTCTTGAAAATGTTCTTTTTGCTAGCTCAGACCCTATTAAAAATTCTATTTTTTCTTCTTCAGATTCTTTTTCTTCGATGATTTTACTTGCTTTAGGGGGAATGAGTTGGGGGTTGGGATATTTTGGACAACCTCACTTGCTTATCAGGTATATGGCCATTAAATCTGTCAAAGATGTAAAGATTGCTAAATGGGTTGCAACATTTTGGGCAATTCCAGGTATTATGGGTGCTTTTTTAATTGGTATTGTTGGCTTAGCTTACTTTGGAGAGGATTATTTTATTGGCAAAGATCCAGAAACAGTGATGCCTCTTCTGGCCTCTACTTTATTACCTTCCTGGCTTGCAGGTTTATTAATCTCAGGTGCAGTAGCTGCAATGATGTCAACAGCCGATTCTCAATTACTTGTCTCATCATCAACTATTAGTGAAGATTTAGGATTAAATAGATTATTTAAAAAAAGAAGTACTGAAATTGATTTATTAATGAATACTCGTTTAATTACTACTATTTTAGGATTGATTGCATATGGTATGGCAATTTATTCACAAATTACTGGCAATTCGATTTTTGGAATAGTTAGCTTTGCTTGGAGTGGTTTGGGATCTTCATTTGGACCCGCAATTATTCTATCTTTATGGTGGGCTAGAACTTCAACTAAGGGAATTATTGCTGGCTTGTTGTCTGGATCTATTTCAACAATCATTTGGGGCAGCAGTCCTTTTTTAAAGTCAATTGTCACTGAAAGATTATCAAGTTTTGTTATTGCTTTTTTTGCAATAGTAATTTTTAGCTATCTATATAAAGATGAATAAAATATTTGAATTAAATAGTGATTTATTAAAAAAATCAAAGAATCTTTTTTTAGCAGGAGATAATGATTTTTTATATTTATTTATTAAAGATAAAATAAAATCAATCCACTCTGATTCTGATTTATATATTTTTGATTGTTCAGATAAAATTGAACTTCAAGAGGCAATAGATTCCTTATCCAACTTGACACTTTTTACTGAAAAGAAAATTACAATTTTAAAAAATATAGACTCCATTTCAGACAAAATGTTACATACTTTTGTTGAAATTTTTCAAAATAACCTCGAATCAGAAAATTTAATTCTTGGAGTAGATAATAATTTTCTGTCTTATGATTATACTACTAAAAAGAATCGTCTAAAGTCAAAAAATTCAGTTGCACTTTCAAAAAGCTGTCAATTGATTGATATTTCAACTCCTTTTGAAAGTGAAATGATTCGTTGGATTTCTTTTTTTGAAAAAGAAAAAAATATCACCATTCCACCAAAATTAAAAAAAGAACTTGTTTTAATCTTTGGTACCAATTTTCATTCGATTTACAATGAGATGAATAAGATTTCTTATCTCATCGAGTCTAAAATATTCAGTTTTGATGAGTGGTATCAATCAATTTCAAATTCTCATAAAAATAAACAATTGTGGGAGTTCAATTATGCCGTATTAGATAAAAAGATTCAAGATATTTTGGTGATTGGAAATTCGATGTATCTGCAATATGGAATTAATTTTATTATATCAAGCCTGTTTCAAATTTTTGAAACTTTATTTTTTTATCATATAAATGATGGAACAAATATCAATCGCATGCATTCAAGTTTAAAACCAAACATTTTGAAAAGAGTTAGTTTGTCGTATAAAAATTTCAAAATGATTGAAATTGAAAAAGCGCTTATAGCTTTATATGATGCAGATAAAAAACAAAAACAACGAAAGAATATAGATGACGCAGAGTTTGTTAAACTTATCACTGAAATCTTCAGCGATGGATAATCCTTTTAAACTTTCAGACGAAAAGCTAATTGCTCGCTTTGTTAATGGCGACATCAATGCTTATAAAGAGCTAGTAAAAAGGTATCAAGATAAACTTTTCAATTTTGTCATGAGATATTTTAATAATAGAGAGCAAGCTGAAGATGTTGTTCAAGAAACATTGATCAAACTATACACTCATGCACATTATTACAAAGATATAGCCCTTTTCTCAACATGGATTTATACGATAGCAAAAAATAATGCTTTGACTGAATTAAGAAAAAATAAAGTGAAGAAAAGTAATTCAATGTGGACAGATGATGGAAAATTGATTGATATTGCTTCAAATGAAATACCTTTAGATGAAAAAGTCCAGAATGAAATTGCTGTCGAAAAACTGAACAAGTATTTATTAGAATTACCTGAAAATTTTAGGATGGCAGTTTATTTGAGAGATTTTGAGGAACATTCTTATGAAGAAATTAGTATGATACTAGAAATTCCTATTGGTACAATTAAATCAAGAATCAATAGGGGAAGAATTATGCTTGCAGAAAAATTGAAGTCATATAAGGAGTAAAATATAAATGGATAAAAACATTTTTGAAGATCGCATTTTAGACTATTTAGATGGGTCTATGGATTTTAAAGAAAGAAAAGAATTTGAAAGTTTTTTGAATGATAATGATTCCTATAAATCAATGGTGAATGATATCAAAAATAATATCAAGTTAATGAAGAGCGTTGAACCTCTAAAAGTTTCTAAAAATTTTGAAGAAAGACTTCAATTAAAAATAGAAAGTTTATCTTTGAATAATAATGATAAGAAATCATTCTTTTCAAGCTCTGCAAGACAATGGATTTTTTCAGGATTATCAATATTTGGAATTTTAGTACTTAGCTTTCTTTTCTTTCAGCCAAATTCTAATCTAGTGATTGCAGATGAAAAAATTCAAAATGAACAGAAAACTTTAATTGAATCACCATCCAAAAATTCCAATGATGAACAAATTAAAGAACTTGATCAGCTAGATAATTTTAATGGATCATTTGTGAACGATAAACAGTAAATCTTAACTCAATTGAATATCTCACTATAGAGATGTAATTTGAGCAATGTTTACTTATAGAAAATATTTAACAATCCTTTCACTTTTTCTGACTGCTTGCTCAGTTTCTAAAGAAAAAGTTTCGATAATCCATGAACCTTCAGAAAAGGAAGTTATTTCACAATCTCAAATAGAGTCCTCTGAAAATGGTATTAACAATTTCATTGATGGAATGATGTTTATGGAGCAAGGTGAATATGCTCGAGCAATAATTGAATTTCAAGAGGCGATCGATAAGGGCTCCAATTCATCAGAATTATTCTACTATTTATCAGATGGATACTGGATGATTCAGAAATACGAAAAAAGTATTTCTTTTTCAAAAAAAGCTATAGCAAATAGCCCAAATGCACTTGATTATCGAGTCTCATTAGGTAAAAAACTCATAGCATTGAATGAACTTGATGAAGCCTTAGAGGTGTTTTTGGAAGCAAGTGAGCTAGAATCTACCGGAGAAATTCTTTTTATAATTGGCGATATCAAACTGGAGATAGACGATATTGATGGTGCCCTTATTTACTATCGACAGGCATATAAAAAAGATAAAAATCTTACTTTGGCTTTGGAAGTTGCTGCTAAATTAGCTCTTGAAAAAAACCATAGAGAAAAGTTTGAAATTGCGAAAGAACTTTTTATTACTGATGTTGCTAGTCCCGAATATCTAAGAATTTTAATTGAATCAATTCAAGGAAATGATAATAATGGTTATTTGTTATCTTTGATTAATGATTTTCCAGCTGTAGAAACTAATCCACTAATCAATAATTTATACAATCAAATAGGATTTCAATTTTTAAGAGAAGGAAAATTGGATCAAGCTGAAAAGTATTTTTTAAAATCAATTAACATAAATTCCAATGATCGATTTCCACTTTACTACTTAGCAGTCACTTATCAAGAACAAGGAAAATTCAATGAATCCATTGAGCTATCCCGAAAATATATTCAAAGTTTTCCGAATGATAGAGATGGATATATTAACAAAATAATTTCTTATTTAAGTCTTCAAAATTATGAAGAAGCTTTAAATGAATTAAATATAGTTAAGGAGATTTTTCAAAGTGATTTTGAAATAAATTATTTACTTGGGTTAGTTTACTATAATTTGAAGCAATTTATTGATTCAGAATTATACTATAGTAAAGCTCTTGAAATTGACAACAAGTCTATTCCTGCAATGCACGGCCTTGCAATGGTTTTAGATCAAAATAAAAAATGGGTTGAATCAGATAAAATATACGAATCTTTATTAAAAATTAATCCTAATGATGCACAAGCTCTTAACAATTATGCTTACAGTTTGGTTGAAAGAAATGAACAATTATCCATAGCACTCGAAATGTCTATAAAGTCCAATGTTATTGAAAAAGATAATCCATCCTACCTAGACACCTTGGGTTGGATTTATTTTAAGACTGGAGAATTAAAATTAGCTGAAGAATATATAGCTCAGTCATTACTTTTTGATGAGAATAGTGCGGTAGTACTTGAGCATTATGCCGATGTTTTAGTTAATTTAAACGAAATAGAAAGAGCAATTATTTTTTATAAAAAATCTTTATTAATTGAAGAAAATGAATCTATTAAAGAAAAAATAGAAAATTTAGAATGAAAAATTTAACTATTATTTTTTTCATAATTGTGGGCTGTTCTTCAACAATACCCGAGGAAACATTGATTTTCGAAATTGAAAATGAAAATGCAACTATAGAAGCACTTCAAATAAATTATGAACTTGTAAAAGGCTCAGGAAAGCTTGTTGCCAAAGGCAATTATAATTTTATTTCTTCATTTATTTTTGAATCTTCGCGTTTAAATAATTTAGTTGTTTTTAAAGATTTCATAGGTCGAAAAAGTTTTGCCATTGACTCTAATGATCAAGCTGTTAAGTTAGTGGATTTGAGAAAAAATATTGAAATCACTTCCGATCAGTTTACTAGTGAATATCCTCAATTCTCAGGCATTTTTTTTGAACATGCATTTATTAAAAAATTACTTTGGGGGGAACAAATAAAAGAAAAAGATTACCCCAACTTAGTAATTAAGCAAGAATTTGAGAATGAATATGGAATGCAGTTTCTAAATGAAATAAGTGTTAAAAATGATTCGATTAATCAAGATTTTAATCTTTCTATTTTTTCAAGGAATTTTGAGTAATGATTAAAATTTCTATTCTTATTCCTATATACAATGAACAAGAGTCAATTCCTATTTTATCTCAACAATTGCTTGATTCTTTTCAGAATGATTTTTCATATGAAATAATTTTTATCAATGATGGTTCTACAGATCTTTCTTTGAATATTTTAAAAAGTATTGTTGAAAAAAATCCCGCTTGGAAGATTGTAGATTTATATCGCAATTATGGAAAAGCTATTGCGCTTCAAGCTGGTTTTGAACATTCAAGAGGTTCATTAATTGCAACACTGGATAGTGATTTGCAAGATGATCCAGCAGAGATATCAAAACTTGTTAAAGAAATTGAAAATGGATACGATGTTGTTTGCGGATGGAAGAAAAATAGAAAAGATCCCTTAGAAAAGAAAATTGCTTCGAAAATTTTTAACTTTTTTCTTCGCTTGTTTGGGGGATTAAGAATTCATGACTCAAATACAGGTATTAAAGTTATTAAGCGAGAAGTATTTTCAGTATTGAAACTATATGGAGGAAGACATCGCTATATTCCCTTATTAGCTAAACAAAAAGATTTCTCTATCTCAGAAGTGATCGTTAATCATCATCCAAGACAATTTGGAAAATCAAAATATGGAATTGGTCGTTATTTTGAAGGTTTTTTTGATTTCCTTACTATTCTTTTTCTAGGAAAATATATAGATAGACCACTTCATTTTTTTGGCTCAATAGGTTTCTTATCATTTTCTGCTGGAGTCTTAATAGAATTTTTTGTTTTATATCTAAAATTTTATCAAAATCATTCTTTTCAACAACATGTCGCCTTACTTATTCTTGGTTCTATTCTGATTATTGCAGGATTACAGTTATTCATTTTTGGATTGTTGGGTGAATTATTTGTTGAGAAAAGTCAAAAATCAAATAAATATATTAAAGACATTATTAACTGATTGTGAAAATTTTATCTATTGGACCAATTTCTCCCTTTAGGGGAGGAATTGCTAAATTTCATCAAAGTCTTAATATCGAACTATCCAAATCATTTAAAGTTGAAGTATTAAATTTTAAAAAACTCTATCCAAGTATATTATTTCCTGGAAAATCTCAATTTTATGATGCAAGTAAAGATTTCAATTCCCATAGAATTTTAAAATTTTATAATATTTTTACGTGGTTTAAAGGTTTGCAATTTATCAAAACATCTCGTCCTGATTATATCATCTTCCATTACTGGCATTGGGCATTTTTGCCAATGTTTGTTTATTTATCAAAAAAAACTTCAAAAATCAAAAAAAGGATTATTTTGCATAATGTTTTATCTCATGAAAGTATATTTTTTGAAAAATTATTTGTAAAAATTTTATTAAAAAACAACGATGAGTTTATTGTGATGAATAATTATGCTTATGAAATTATTAAACAAATAAATCCATCAGCTAATGTAAATAAAATCTATCATCCTATTTATAATGTAGAAAATTCAAAAAGAGTTATTTCAACCGAAAACACTAAAGCGGTTTTATTTTTTGGTCTTGTTAGAAAATACAAGGGGCTTGATATTTTAATTGAGGCAATGGATAAGATTGATAATAAAATTCAGTTATTAGTTGTTGGAGAATTTTATGATTCCAAGCAAAAATATTTGAATTTGATTAAAAAATTAAATCTTCAAGAGAGAGTAAAAATTTTTGATTCGTATATTGCTGAAGAAAAAATACAAGATTATTTTAATCAAGCAGATTTAGTAGTACTTCCTTATAAAAAATCCAGTCAAAGCGGCGTATTATCACTAGCTTATCATTTTGATAAACCAGTACTAGTAACTGATTCGGGAGGACTTGTGGATTATGTTTTAAAAAACAAAACTGGATTGATATCAAAATCAAATCCTTCTTCAATTGCAGAAAAAATCAATTTATTCTTTAGTAACAAAGAAAATTTATTCTCAAAAGAAGATATTAGAACTTTAAAACATCAAATGACTTGGGAAAATTTTGTTGATAATCTTAATTTAAAATAATGAAATCTGATTTTCCTAGAGCACATATTTTGTTACTTACATGGAATGAAAAAAAAATAACTGAAAATTGCATCAATTCAATTCTTGAAATTGACTACCCAAATTTTGAGCTAACAGTTATTGATAATAATTCATCAGATGATTCTTTGAAGTATCTTTATGAACATTTTCCTCATATAAATTTTTTAGAACTTGAAGAGAATTTTAAATTTGCAGAGGGATATAATAAAGCAATCGAAAGAATTGATATAAAAGATAATGAATATTTAGTCCTCATAAATAATGATACTATTGTAAGTCGCAATTTTTTAAATCCTCTAATCAATACTCTTCAAGAAAATCCCAAAAATATTGTCTCAGTTCCAAAAATTCTTTACGCAGATCAAACAAATTTAATCTGGTTTGCGGGAGCCAGGATTAATTTATGGCTTGGTCTTATTTATCATATTGGTATTAGAAAAGAAGATGGTCCTAAATTTGCTTTTCAGTCTATTACAGATTATGCAACTGGCTGTTGCTTTTGTATATTAAAATCTGATTTTGACAAAATTGGAGGATTCGATTCAAGTTTTTCCTTTTACTGTGAAGATGTTGATTTTTCTTTAAAAGCTAGATCTTTAAAACGAGAAATAGTTTACAATCCGAAATCTGTTATTTTACATCATGTATCAAAATCTCTTGGTTCTAATTCTTTTACAAAGCTCTCTTTAAAATTTAAGAATCAAATTAAACTTTTTTGGAATCATGCTAATTTTTTTCAAGTATTTACTATTTCAATTTTTTGGATAATTTTTTTTCTACCCTACAATTTTTTAAAATATTTTTTAATTAGATTTAAAGATGTCAAATAATCATCCTGAAAAAAGAATTTTAAGAGAAGCTGGCATTTCTTTTTCAGGAATGTCAATTGGATCTGTTTTTCGCTATTCGTTTTCTATTATTTTAGGCAGATTTTTTGGCGCACAATTATTGGGTTTTTATTCAATTGCTAATGCAATTATGAGAATTTCAGAGGTTTTTGCTCTATTGGGTTTAGATACAGGAGTACTTCGATTTGTAAGTAGAAATCCAAAGAATAAAAGTGATATCAAAAAAATTATTGAGTCTAGTCTTAAAACTGCATTTTTATCGAGTGCTTTAATTGCTTTAGGTATTTTTGTATTATCTGATTGGTTAGTGCAGGATATTTTAAAAGAAGATATTTCTGTATCAATTCTACTCAAGTGGTTTTCTATAACTTTACCTTTTACCGTAACAACTTTAATTCTTTCATCATTTACTCAAGCGTTTCAGTCCCTTAAGTACAAAATTTTTGTCAACCAATTATTAGCTCCTTTTACTTTATTAATATTTACAATCCTAATTTTTTTTATTTCCAATCCTCTAGCAGCAATTATTTTCCCTACAATTATTTCTTCTTTTATTTCAATAATAGCAATATTCTTTTTTGCAAGAAGGTTTTCAAAAATAAGTATCAAAAAGATATTTAAAACTTCATTCAATAAAGAAATTTTACGATTTTCAATTCCTTTAATGTTTGTTTCAGCTGTAGGTATAATCATGCACTGGACAGATATTTTGATGCTTTCAACTTTTGAGGATGCTTATTCAGTAGGTTTATATCATCCCATTGAAAGAACTGCAGGGTTAATTAGAATGATTTTCTTTGCATTTGCTGGAATTTTCTCTCCGATGTTTTCAAAATATTATTATGAAAAAAATAATTTGAAAATGAAGGAAATATTTGATTTGTCATCTAATTGGATACTAACGTTTTCAATGCCACTTTTCATATTTTTTGTATTATTCCCTTCAGATGTTCTCTCAATTTTTGGAGATGAATTTGTTAATGATTTTTCTTTAATATTTTTATCAATAGGTATTTTAATACAATCTTATTTTGGATTAGGTGCGTCTATCCTTTCAATGGCAGGTTTTTCTAATTTAAATTTTTTAAATGTTTCAATCGGTCTTTTTCTTAACATATTTTTTAACTGGATATTAATACCGAAATACGGCCTTGATGGAGCTGTTATCGCTACTTCAATTTCGCTCATAATACTAAGTATTATTAGGTTGGTGCAGATTTACAGTAAGTTTAGAATATTGAATATTTCCGTAAACTCCTTAAAACCAATGTTCGTTGGAGCTGTAACATTTTTAATTATTGACTTTATTCCTCTTTTCAATCAATCCTTGAAAGATTCAAACTTTGTAAAGCATGTTGGAAAAATTAGTTTAGCATTCATTTTTACTTCATTAGTTTATTTTATGATATATAGATTGATAGGTATATCTAAGGGAGAGAGGATGATTTTTAAGAGATTGAAAGATAGAGTTAATGAATAAAATTCTTTTACAATTTTCAATATATATTGGGGTTGTAATTATTTTATTTTACCCAATTTTTTTTTACAACTTCACTTTTGGCTCAGGGGATACTTTAAACCCTTTTGCTATAAGTCATATCTTATCAAAATATAAAGAAATAATTGGAGTGTGGCCTCAATGGCAACCATGGGTTTTTTCAGGTATGCCTACCTTAGAAGCCTATACCAATATTAACCTTCTCTATTTTCCCAGTTTTTTACTTAATACAATAGGTATCAATGATCTATACATTCAGTTCATTCATTTAGTTTTTTCTGGATTTGGCATGTCTTTATTTCTTAAACAACTAGGAGTTGAATCCAGAATTTCTTTGATGATAAGCATTCTGTGGATTATGAATCCTTTTTTAATTACAATGATTGTTTTTGGGCACGGAAGTCAATTTATGACCGCTTCATTTTTCCCATGGTTGTTATTTTTATTAAACAGATATTATAATAATAATTCAATACTCAACTTTTCTTTATTAACACTGATCTTGGGTTTCTTTTTTCAAAGAGCTCATGTCCAAATAGTTTATTATGGTTGTATGCTTTTTTTCGCTCACTCTTTTTATCTCTTGATTAAACACAAAAAAAAACTAAATGTATTGGGTGTATTTTTGTCATTTTCAATAGCTATTTTAATAGCTTCCCATATTTATTTTCCTAGCCTTTCTTTCGCAAAACATTCAATACGTTCTATATCAGATAATCTTTATTCATATGCAACCAATTGGTCAATGCACCCTAAAGAATTAATTACATATATTAATCCTAATTATTATGGTTTCGGAGGAGAGAGCTATTCTGGATATATGCCATTTACAGACTTTCCTCATTATGTTGGAATACTTGTTTTAATTTTAGCATTGTTTTCTTTTTTAAAATTTGATTCTTTTAGGAAATATTTAGCTCTAGTTTTATCATTGAGTATTCTGATATCCTTTGGTAAGTACTTCCCTTACATTTACAACATATTCTTTGATTACGCACCCTTTTTCAGCAGTTTTCGGGTTCCAAGTATGATTTTAATACTAACAAATTTTATTCTATATATTTTAGCTGCGATTGGATTAAATGATTTAATAAATAAATTTAAAAATAAGATTATAAATCAATTCACAATATCAAATTTGATTTTAGGTTTATTTTTTCTTTTATCATTTGCCGATGTGTACAGAGTTGACAAAAGAATAATTAACCCTTCAAAAAATGACATGCAACAAAGTCAGCTTATTGAAAAAAATACCTTCAATCAATATTTTACAGAGGATGAAACAATTAGTTTTTTACTATCAGATAACACCTCTCACAGAATATATCCGGTTGGTCAAATATTTCAGGATCCAAAATTCAAATATTTTGGAATAGAATCAGTTGGCGGATTTCATCCAGCAAAATTTTATCATTATTCTGCTCTAATGAAAAATTCAAATAATTTATTATCAATTCCTGTTTTGAAGTTTTTAAATGTAAAGTATTTAATATCGACAATCGAAATAGATAACCAAAATTTTAATTTAATTAAAAAAGCTAATTTTCATTCTGTTACATTCAGTGGAGATGTTTACATTTACGAATTTTTAAACGCTCTGCCAAGGGCCTGGTTTGCAAAAAGAACAATAAAATCGGATGAAAATCTGTACTTTTATCTTACTGCAAATGCGTTTAATCCTTTAAATACAGCAGTGGTAGAAGACCTTGAAGATAAATTATTCTCTATTGGAGAAGTAGTCGATTTTGAATGGGGTCTTCATGAAATAAAAATTAGGGTTAATAATCAATCAGATTCTGATGCTTTTTTAGTGCTCAGCGAAGTCTTTTATCCTTCAAGATGGAGATCATTTATTAATGGAAATCAAGTAAAAACATTTAAAACTAACGGGATACTGAGAGGGTTAATTGTTCCTGCAGGTGAGCACGAAGTTATATACAAGTATGATAATTCTATTTTCAGAATTCTTTACTTTATATCCACAGTTCTTCTAATTTTTTTCCTAAGTATTATCTTTTATCAGCTTGTTAAAAAAAAATACCTACTTTAACTTATATTCTATATGAATGAAACTAACAACCCAGGTTTTCTTGAAATTTTTTTATCTCAACTTCCTATTTTCCTTATTTTTTTAGTCGTCTATTATTTTTTTATAAGACCAAATTCTAAAAAGCAAGAAGAAGTAAAAAACTTACAATCCAATCTTCAAAAAGGAGATAAGGTAATTACAATTGGAGGAATTCACGGAAAAATCATTGAAGTAAAAGATAAAACTGCAGTTTTAAAAATTTCTAATGAGTCTGAGTTAACGATTGAAAAAACTGCTATTAATCAAAAAATAAGTTAATCTAATGGCAGTCAAACCAGTTGTAACCTATGGACATAAGTCTTTAAGAACAGTAGCACAAGAAATTGTTGATTTTAAAGATATCAATATCCTCATCAATGATTTATTTGACACAATGTATGAAAATGACGGAATAGGATTAGCTGCAAATCAAATTGGAGTAAATTTTAAAATATTTGTTGTAGATATTTCTCATACAGATGAGGCTGATAGTCCATTAGTATTTATCAATGGAAAAATCAAGCAGTGTATTGGCGAGGAAACTGATACGGAAGGCTGTTTATCTTTACCAGATATTAGAATTAGAGTTAAAAGATGTTCTGAAATCCTATTTTCATACTTTGATGAAAATTTAGTTCATCATGAAAAAACTTTTTCCGGACTATTATCGACTGTTATTCAACATGAAAATGACCATCTTGAAGCAAAGTTGATTACAGATTATGCTTCTCCATCTGAATTGATTAAATATGAAAAGAAACTAAATGAATTGCTAGAAAGTAATGCCAAAAGACGTTCCTAAAATTATTTTTTTTGGCAACACACATTTTTCATGTTTTGTGTTAAAAAAATTAAGTCAATTTTTTAACATTCTTGCAGTAGTAACAAATGAGCCAAAACCAATGGGTCGAGGTCGTATCAATTCAATAACTCCTGTACATGATTTCTCAAAAAAGAATAATATTACGTTGTTCAATATCGATGATTTAAATGATAAGTTATTTTTGAATGAATTAGAAAATTTAAACGCCGATCTTTATATTGTCGTTGCGTATAGAATTCTACCAGATTCAATTTTAAAACTTCCCATAATTGGTTCGATTAATTTACACACATCGCTTTTACCAAAATATAGAGGTGCCGCACCTATCCAAAGGGCTTTATTAAATGGAGATAAAGAAACAGGAGTATCTACATTTTTAATTGACAAAAAAGTAGATACTGGAAAAATTATTTTACAAAAAACAATTCAAATTGATGATTCAGATAACTTTGAAGATCTTGAATTAAAAATGATGAATGAAGGTAGTACTATACTTCAAAATTCAATCGATCTAATTTATAATAATAAAGCACAATTGATTACCCAGGATGATACTCTGGCAACAAAAGCTCCAAAAATTAAGAAAGAAGAAATTCAAATAAATTGGAATGAATCTGTTAACGTAATCCAAAATAAAATTCGAGCTTTCAGTCCATCTCCAGGCGCATATACATTTTTAAAGAGGAAAAGAATCAAGATATTTTCATCTAGCTTTAGACTATTAAATCATAGGTACCCAATTTCTTCTGTGATTTCAGTAGAAGATAAGTTAATTCACGTAGCTTGCAAAGATGGAATACTAATGATTAATAGCCTACAATTAGAGGGAAAGAAGATAATGTCATCAGAAGAATTTTTAAGAGGGTACAATATTTTAGGTGAAAGTTTTTCTGATGAGTAAGATTTATTATTTATTTGGGCTTATTTTAAGTGGTATTATAGCAGTATTTCTTTTCAATTATGTGATACTTCCAATCTATATTAATCAAAAAAATATTATTACAATTCCAAGTTATGAAGGTTTAACCATTGAAGAATCTCAATCTCTAGCTAAACAAAATAAAATTCAAATTACGGTAGTTGATACGGTTTATTCTAATGATTTGTCACCAAATCTAATTCTTGAACAATTTCCTAAAGCAGGTAAAAAAGTTAAAAAAGGAAGAATTGTTAAAGTAAAAATTACGCAATGGAATGAGAAAATTTCTATTCCTGATTTAGTAGGAAAGACTTTAAGATCAGCTCAGATTGAACTAGATCAATTAGGAGTTGAAGTGGATTCAGTTTATTACGCCTTTAATGCTAATTTTGATAAGGGACTAGTATCCTGGCAATATCCTACTCCAAAAGATAGTCTGAGAAAGGGTTTTGGTATAAGATTAGAAGTTAGTCAAGGATCAAATCCAATTGATCTTGTACCTGTTCCTGACCTTCAAGGATTATTTTTGAGTGAAGCAGTGGAAAAAATCAGTGAAAGTAACTTAATAACTGGAAAAATTAAATTTATTAAAAATGAAAGATTTCTTCCCAAAACTGTTTTTAACCAAAATCCACCCTCGAACACAAAAGTAGAAAGAGGAACCAAAATCGATTTAATAATTAATGAATAAACACCTAATAACAATTCTTTCAATAATTTTAATTCAATGTAATAGTGGAAAATCTACTAATATCATTCAAGATTCGAATAATTTTTCAGCTTCAATAGCCATTGATTATCATGATTGGACAAAACAAGATTCATTATTATTTCAGGTAGAATATATTTCAAACTTTCTAACAGATTTGAATCTTGAAGTTCTTTCAAATAATAAATCTCAAAACTTTACTATAACCCCATCTGAAAGTCTAATAATTTTTGAAGAAAGGTTTTTATTCCCAATTGGGGAATCAATTTCATTTAATATTTATGACAAGAGAAATGTCATTTACAGTCAAGAATTGTTTTTTGAAATTCCCGATTTTAAAATTTTGCTAGTGGATGAAAATCCTTTGAAAGTTGATGACAGGATCTATAAAACTCTAAAGAAAAATTTAATCTTTGAAAATTTAGATAAAATTTTTATTGATGACTTGATTAAAACTCCCTTATCAAGCTATGACTTAATTTTATTTTCAAATATCAGTTTCTTAACTGCTAATGAAATTGAAAAACTCCAGCAATTTCTGTTAAATGGCAAAAAGGTGTTTTTTATTTTAAATGAAAGAATTATTAAAAATAAAGATTGGGAATTTCATTTTAGTTTTCCAAAGATTTCATCAGTTCGCGGATCGTCAGTAAATCAATTTTTTATTGCTGATATCGACACTGAATTTTTTTCCCACGCTCTTGATGTTAATAGTCTTAAAGATTTAAAAGTTTTCAGATATTTTGAATTAACTCCTAATCAAAGCTTTAGTTATTTAATTAATCTAAAAAACCAAAATCCGCTTCTTTTTTCCAATAACGTTCTTACTGGAGAAGTTTATTATTTTAATTCATCAATTGAATCTAATTGGACAAATAGCATTTCATATGAAATGATTTTAGATATTCTAGTTGAAATTGCATTGCAAGAAAAAAGTTTGAATGAATAGCTCAAACGAAAAAGCACTCGTAGTTGCACCTCGAACATATAAAAACGACAAGAACTATAATCATAGTTCAGATGAAATAAAAGAACTTCTGAATACACTTGGAATAAAGGTAAGTGGCTTGATTACTCAAAATATTAGCGTCATAAACCCAGCATATTTTGTTGGAAAGGGAAAGGCAAATCAAATTTCTGCGCAAGCTTCAGAACTCAAAGTTGACTACGTTGTTTTTGATGAAGATTTAAGTCCAGTTCAAATTAGGAATTTTCAAAAAATGAATAAAGATGTACGGTTTATTGATAGAACTGGAATTATTCTAGAAATTTTTTATAATAATGCTAAATCAAAAGAATCAAGAACTCAAGTTGAGCTTGCAAGATTAGAATATCAACTACCGAGATTAACGCGATTGTGGACACACCTAGAAAGACAGATGGGTGGGTTTGGTACAAGAGCTGGAGCTGGAGAAACTCAAATTGAAGTTGATAGAAGAATAATAAGAAAAAAGATCAGTTTTCTTAAAAAAAGATTATCTGATATAAATAAAAATCGAATTGTTCAGAGTAAAAATAGACAGAATTTTTTCCGTGTATCGTTTGTTGGATATACTAATGTCGGTAAATCATCATTAATGAAAGCAATGACAGGCAGCGATGTATATATCAAAAATGAGCTATTTGCAACTTTAGATACTACAGTGAGAAAATTATATATTGGTGATCAAAATTATGTTTTATTAAGCGATACAGTTGGTTTTATCAGAAACTTACCTGACAATTTAATTGCCTCATTTAGATCAACTCTTCAAGAAGTAGTTGATTCTAATCTATTACTGGTAGTATTAGATGCTAATTCACAAGACCTATATAATGAAATTGAAACTATTAAAGAGGTATTAAATGAAATAGGAGCCAAAGAAATTGATGTTCAATATATTTTTAATAAAATTGATTTAGTGGATCAAGAAAAAATTATCTATCTAAAAAATCTAATTCCTGAAGCAATTTTGGTGTCCGCAGAAAGATCTCTTCAAATTTCAAAAATAAATGAATCTATAAAGAATAAATTTGAATCTTGGATTAAGATTTTTCAGAAGAGTCAATAATTGTAGCAATAGCTGCATCGCCAGTGACATTTGCAGAAGTTCTAATCATATCTAGAATTCGATCAACTCCTAAAATTAATGCAATTCCTTCACTTGGTACATTAATTGCTTCAAGGATAATAATAAGCATTACTACCCCTGCGCCTGGAACTGCAGCTGTACCGATTGAAGCTAAAACTGCAGTAGCAACAATGGTAAATTGATTAGAAATAGTTAAATCAATTCCTAGAGCTTGTGCGATAAAAACAGCAGCAACTCCCTGGTAAAGAGCAGTTCCATCCATGTTGATGGTTGCTCCTAAAGGTAGAACAAAAGATGAAATTTCTTCACTAACCCCTAAATCTTTTTCACATCTTTTCATTGTTACAGGAAGCGTAGCTCCACTTGAACTGGTTGAAAAAGCAACTAATTGAACAGGGATCATTTTTGAGAAAAAATCTTTTAGTTTAATATTGCTGAAAAATTTTAATAATGTGGTATAGGTAATCATCACATGAGATAAAAGTCCAAGTATTACTACACTCATATAAATCAATAAGGCTTGGAGAATTCCGGTAATATAGCCTAAATCTCCAGAAATCGTTGAAAAAGTTTTTACTATCAATGCAAAAACACCGAATGGTGCAAAGTTCATAATTAATTCAACTAATCGAATGATTGTTTGATTTATACCCTTCAGAAAGCTTAATACTGGTTGAGAAAACTTCTTATCTATTCCTATAATAGCTATTCCAAATATTATTGAAAAGAAGACAACTTGTAACATATTACTATTGTTGGACATTGCATTCAAAGCATTAGAAGGAACCATGTCCACTAATGGCTGAAGAGGACCTCGACTTTCTTTTAAACTATTTGCCTGTTGTTTTTTATCAAAGGCTTGAGAAGTAGAATCTTCACTTAAAAATTCTTGATAAGAATCAGGGACATAATTTCCAGGCTCAATAATATTTACAAGTAACAATCCAATAGTCACAGCGATAGCTGTAGTGATTAAATATAAAGAAATCGTTTTGAGTCCAATTCTAGATAATTTAGATGTATCTGAAAGAGAAGCGACCCCAGTAATTAAAGATGAAACAACCAATGGGACAGCAATTAATTTTAATAAATTGAGAAAGATAGTGCCAAAAGGGGCAATATAGTTTGTTGAAAAAGTTCCAAGGTTGTTTATTGAACTGAAAAAGCCAAAAATGACTCCTGCAACAAGGCCAATTATAATTTTCCAATGTAATTGCATTTGTAGGGAATAATATATGTATTATGCTTAACTTATTTCAATGATTTATTATGCAATTATATCACTTTATCTCTTAGCACTTCTTTGGATAGGGTATCAAAAGTCTGATTCAGTAAAAACTCAAGAAGACTTTTCAGTGGCAGGTCGTTCGTTATCACCTTGGATTTTAGTAGGTACTATGGCAGCGACTTGGATGGGAACTGGATCAATTCTGGGAAATGCTGGAAAGACTTTTGAGGTTGGAGCTGCAGGGTTTTTACTGCCCATTGGAGGAATGTTAGGAATTTTGGTTTTAATAAACGTTTCAGGCAAAGCAAGAGCTTCAAAAAAACTTACTGTTCCTCAAATAATTGGTGACAGATTTGGCGATGTAGCAATGATTCTATCTGTTATTGCTTTATTAGCAGCTTATCTAGTAATTGTGAGTTATCAGTTTAATGCTGGTGGAGCAGTTTTGTATACTATTTTTAATGATAATCTAGGGTCAAGTATCTCTTTAGATCAATCAACTATAATCGCGGCTATTTTTATAATTGCGTATACCATTTTAGCAGGATTATTAAGTGTTGCTTATACGGATGTAGCTAATGGAATATTAATGATAACTTGTTTTGTTATTGCATTCCCAATTTTGTTATTTCAGGCTGGAGGATTCGAGGGTATGAATGATTCTTTCTTAGCAAAAGGTCTTCCAAATCAAATGTCACCTTTCAAAGTTTTTACTTTCAGGGAGATTCTAAATTTTTGTCTTCCTTCATTTCTTTTAATTTTAGGTGATGCCAATATGTATCAACGTTTTTTTGCTAGCGAATCAGTGAAATCTGCTAGAAAAGCCACTTTTATTTTATTTTTTGCAGTTGTTATTTTAGAATCATTAATAGTGGCCAATGCTTGGGTAAGCTCTAGTATGATAGTTGATATTGAAAAGCAGTCTCATGTATTAATTTATGCTGCTTATAATTTTTTACCTCCGCTGTTAGGCGCAATTATGCTTGCAACATTAATTGGTGTAATAGTTTCAACCGCAGACTCTTTTCTTTTAGTTCCAACGACTGTTATCATTAATGATTTATATATGAAATATTCCAAGAATCAATTTTCTGAAAAAAGCATAATCTTGATTAGTAGATCCATGGTTTTGCTACTAGGTATCTTTGCATATTTTGTATCAAGAATGTTTGCAGCAGATACTACTATTTTTGAAAAATCTTTATATGCTTTTACAATTTATGGAACTTCAATCACCCCTTCATTATTAGCTTCATTTTTCTGGGAAAAAGCATCAAGATTAGGGGCAATTTTTTCAATTCTATCTGGAATTGTGTCAACAATTTATTTTGGAAATTTAAGCGGGCTTGATGCAGCAGTCGTACCATCTTTATCAATTTCAGCTTCGGTATTAGTGCTTTTTAGTTTGATAGAAAATCAGATTAAAAAGTAGTTTCAATAGGGGGGTTATTTACAAGATATAGTTCTGGGTTTGTTTCTAAGGACCTTCTATAGTAATCAAATTTTTTACCAGTTCCTTTCCAATTTTCTTCTTGATAAATAATCTTAATTGAAGAATCTTTATTATTCACAACTCCGGACTTAATATGACCGGATATGAATTGAAAATTCCTCCTATTTTTTGCCCAGCTGAGATAGACTCTTTTGAGCATTTTAGCATATCCATTTGATTTATATTTTTCCATAATAACAAATGCATACGTATATAAAGTAGTTCCCTTTCCATAAAATTCATCTCTGAAAACCCATTGTTGATTTTCAAGACTCTCCAAAGGAATTCCAATAATAAATCCAATAATTTCTCCTTGATATCTAGCAACAAATGGTAAAGATTTTTCGGTGTTGAAATATTTTCGAATTGTATCTTTAGTCAAGATTGCCTCTCTTCCAAATTCTTTAGCTAGATGTAGAGAAATTTCAATCAGTTTCGGAAAATCATTTTTTCCAATCGATTCAATTTTTTCAATTTTAAAGACATTGGTTTCAGCGATAACTTTTGTAATTGATTCATTTAAATAATCCATAGTGAGATTTTAAAAAAATAAATTTTTCTGATGAAGATATTTGTTTGGTGAACGTAAATAATTAACTTCACACAATGAATTCATATAAAGAAAAACTTTCTCATTTCATCAAAAAAAATAATTCAAATCTTTGTATTGGTATTGATATAGATAAACAATTCCTTCCTAAAAATTCTTCATTAAAAAATTTGATTGAATATTCATTTTCCGTTGTAGATAAGACTCGAGAATTTTGCGTTGCCTATAAACCGAACTTGGCTTTTTTTGAAGAATGGGGTTCGGAAGGCTTTATTTGGTTGGAAAATTTGCTTAAGCATATTGGAGATCAACATATCATAATATGTGATGCTAAAAGAGGAGATATTGGCAATACTGCAAAGCATTATGCTAATGCATATTTTGAAACGTTTGGTTTTGACGCTATAACATTAAATCCTTATCTAGGAAGTGATTCTTTACTTCCGTTTTTACAATTTCCTAATAAAGGAATTTATGTCCTATGTCAAACTTCTAATAAAAGTGCCCCTCAACTTCAACAGAATACTTCCAGTAAAGTGATTGAAATTTGTGAAGAACTAGACAATAATAACATTGGTCTAGTTGTTGGCGCAACTAATTCTGAGGGAATGAAAAGTATTCGAACTAAAACTAAACTTCCATTTTTAATACCTGGAATAGGGGCTCAAGGAGGAAATTTGCAAGAAATAATTTCAATTAATAAAGAATTTAAATTTGAAACAATCATTAATGTTTCTCGAGCAATTATTTTCTCTGAATCGATTAGCTCAACAGCACAACAATATAATAATATGATTAATGAATTTTATGACAATTGATTTCGAAAAAATATTTATTGAAACTGAGGCATTAATGCGCGGACACTTTATTCTTTCTTCAGGGAAACATAGCGATACATATTTTCAATGCGCAAAAGTTTTACAATATCCAAAATATCTTAATCTTTTTGCCCAGGAACTTTATAAAAAATTTGAAAACTTGAATTTTGACAAAGTTATCTCTCCAGCTATTGGTGGTATTGTTTTAGGCACAGAAGTAGGAAGAAGGTTTGATAAAAGGACAATTTTCTGCGAACGCGAGTCGGGAAAAATGAGTCTTCGAAGAGGTTTTTCAATTGAAAAAGGGGAAAAATTTTTGATAATTGAAGATGTGCTAAGTACTGGAGGGTCTATTCAGGAAGTAATAAAGTTGATAAATTCTATAGGAGGTGAGGTCGTTGGAATAGGAGTTATCGTCGATAGATCTTTAATGCCAATCCATCTTCATGAGAACTTTCAATCGCTTTGCAAACTGAAAGCGCAAATTTTTGAAAAAGAGAATATTCCCAACTCTTTGAAAAGCATTGTCCCAATTAAGCCTGGAACTAATAAAAAATAAAAAAAACGGGAACTCTTTTTAAAAAAATAGTTTAAAATTCAAGCGGTATTTTATGAAATTTTTTAGATATATATTTTTTGTCCTTCTATGTATTCCTCTCTTTGCCAATGAATGGGTTTACGATTTTGAAGAAGCTAAAAAAATTGCATTGGAGGATGATAAACTTATTGTTTTAGTCTTTCAAGGTTCAGACTGGTGCTCTCCTTGTATTAAGCTTGATAGAGAAATATGGAATAATAACGAATTTAAAAAGATTGCAAGTGAAAATTTTGTGATGTTGTTAGCTGATTTTCCAAGAAAAAAATCTAATGCTCTAAGTCAAATCCAGAAAGAAAAAAACTATTTGTTAGCAGAAAAATATAATCCAAATGGATTCTTTCCATTTGTAATAATATTTAATTCTTATGGTGAAGTTATTGGACAAACTGGCTATGAAAAAATATCACCTCAAGAGTATGCAAATAAGATTTTAAAATTTAAAATATGATTAAAAAATTATTTCTTTGTTTAACAGTAATAAGTTTCAACTTGGCTCAAGAGATTGTTAAAGATACCGCTTTACTCATGGGAAGTAGATTTGATTTTACAGTTGTGTCAGATTCCAAATCTGAAGGTCAAAAGTTTATTAGCATGGCTATTGATGAGATTAGTCGTATTGAAAAGCTTATTTCTTCATGGGATATTCATTCTCAAACTTCTCAAATTAATAGAATGGCGGGAATAGAACCCGTTATTGTAGACAACGAATTATTCTACTTAATTCAAAGAAGCAAAAAGATTTCTGAGCTAACGAATGGACTTTATGATATTAGCTATGCATCTCTTGATCAGATTTGGAAATTTGATGGTAGTATTACCACACTCCCTTCAGAAGATGTTTTAAAAAAATCTATATCTAAAATCAATTATGAAGATATCATGCTTGATGATAAAAACTATAGCGTTTTTCTTAAAAATGAAGGTATGAAAATTGGATTTGGCTCTATCGGAAAGGGATATGCTGCTGATAAAGCAAAAGAATTGTTAATTCAGAACGGTGTTCAATCTGGGATAATCAATGCCTCAGGAGATATCGCTGCTTGGGGACATCAGCTCAATGGTGAAGAATGGCTTATTGCAATCAAAAATCCCTTCAATAAAAATAAAATTTTTTCATGGCTTCCTATTGAAAACAAATCAATCGTTACCTCTGGTGATTATGAAAAATTTATTATGATAGAAGGTGAGAGATTTTCTCACATTATCAATCCTAAAACTGGTTATCCTGTGAAAGGTTTAACAAGTGTAAGTATCATAGCTCCAACAGCAGAGATTGGAGATGCTTTAGCTACAGCAGTTTTTATATTAGGTAAAAACGATGGTCTGAAATTAATTAATTCATTGCCTGAAATAGAATGTTTAATAGTTGACTCGGATGGAGAATTTTATCCCTCAGATAATTTAGCTTTCAAAAAAGATAGTTATAACTATAAAAATTTGAAAAAATCATTGTCAAAAACACTAACTAGGGTTAAAGAATATGAAAAAGTCTACATTAATGATCCTGATATGGATTTGAATCCTAGAAAAGTGAATAAATTTGAAACTAATTTTCAGGTTTATAGAGAGTCAGCTTCTGGCGCTAATGGGGGAAAATCAGGAGGTGGGTGTGGTTGCAATTAATCGCCTACTAACTTCAAATTTTATAATCATTTTTTTTCTTGTAGGATTAAATGGTCAAAATAATGATTCAGTTTTTAAGAAGAATGTACTAGATAATCCTGAAGTAAGTTTTTTAACTAGTTATTATAGCCAAGATGGTGATCATGCTTCAGTAACTGGAGGAATTGGTACAGAAAAACTAACAGATTTTACTCCAACAGTTATTATAACTATGCCACTTAATCCCGATGAAGTTTTGACATTTGAAGTTGGAATTTCGGCGTATTCTTCAGCATCCTCAAGCAATGGAAATCCTTTTGATATATCTGGTTCATCTGCTGGCTATGATGATGACTATGATGATGACTATGATGATGATAATGAAAATTATACTGGTGGTGGTCAAAAAATTGGAACTCCCTGGATAGAATCATCTGGTGCGTCTGCTAGCGATATTTGGTCAACTATTGTTGTAGATCATTCAAAATATTCTGAAGACAGAAATCAAATAACTAATAAGAATTTTTCAATTGCTAATGAGTACGATTATAACTCAATAGGTTTTGGCGGGGGAATCACTAAGCTATATAATCAGAAAAATACTTCTTTATCTTTTGCAGGAAAAATTTTTATAGATAAATGGAATCCGGTATATCCTACTGAATTAAAAGCCTATTCTGATGAAAAAGGAGATTTAACTAATGGATATTTTTCTGGTGTAGATATTTTAGATTCTACAGGTCAAAAGTCTACGAACTGGGCTCCAATAAATAATTTTAGCCTTATTGAAAATGAATGGAGAAACTCATATTCAATTTCATTAAGTGGAAGTCAGATTGTCAATGAGAAATTTCAATTTTCACTTTTTATGGACCTAGTTTATCAAAAAGGTTGGTTAGCTAACCCTCTACAAAGAGTATACTTTTCTGATATTGATAATTATTACATAGGTAATAGTGAAAATATTATTAACTATACTTCCAAATCTAATACAGATGTGTTTCAATTAGCAGATGATATTGAGCGATTACCTTCTTCACGATTTAAATCTCCCTTTGGATTTCAATCAAGCTATTACATCAATGAAAAACTTGTTTTTAAAAACTATTTTAGAAGATATCAGGACGATTGGGGTATTACCTCCAATACATATATTGTCGATCTTCCCATTAAATTAAATGAAAGCTTCACTATATATCCTGCCTATCGAAAATATACTCAAACCAAATCTGATTTTTTTGCTCCTTATGAATCACATTTATCTACTAGTCAATTTTACACCTCTGATTATGATTTATCAGAGTTTTCATCTGAACAATTTTCATTTGGAGTAGGTTATACTGATATTTTTACCAATAGAAAATTATTTAACTTAGGTTTAAAGAGTGTAAACCTTAATTTCAGTAATTATATAAGAAGTGATGGTTTAGATGCTTCAATCTTTTCTATTTCTTTTGATTTTGAGGTGAACTAATGATAAAAAAAATATTTTATTCTCTGTTATTTTTAACTACTGCCTTTTCTCAATTCAGAGAACCTATCAATATTAACTTTTCTTATAATGATAATATTACTTTAGGCGAAGTTGTTGAATTAGAAATAAATATCAGTCTTGAGGAAGGTTGGAAAATATATGCTGTATATGGTGTTGTTGGAGGACCCACTCCTTCGAGTATTTCCGCAGATAGTCCTTTCATTGACAAAATTGGAAAAGTAATAGAGCCAATTCCTATCAAGGATTTTGATGAAGGTTTTCAAGTAGAGACAAAATTTCATAAAGGTGCATTTACTATGATTGTGCCAATTCAAATGTCTTCAAATATTTCCATTGGAGATCAGATCAGCTTTTTCCCTGAATTTGAGTACCAAGTTTGCAATGAAACGATTTGTTATCCGCCTAATATTTTTTCTGAAGAGGTAATAATAAGCGTTATAAATGGAAATCCTAACCCTGCAAAACTTATTTCGAATTTTGATTTTGATTCAGATTCTATTTTAAATATTGTGGATAATAATATTTTGTCTTTTCTAATTCTTGCGTTGAGTATGGGATTTTTGGCGTTATTAACTCCATGCGTTTTTCCGATGGTTCCAATTACTATTTCCTATTTTACTCATAGGGCAGAGCATACCAATCAATCTGCAATAAAAGATGCTACGGTCTACATGTTCGGAATTATAGGAACATTTACAGTTCTTGGAATGTTACTCGCAATTATTTTAGGTGCTTCTGGAGCAAATCAAATTGCAGCTAATCCCTATGTAAATATTTTTATAGCAGCTTTGTTTATTTATTTTTCTTTTTCTTTATTCGGATTTTATGAAATCGAGATACCTGAGAGCTTAAGAAGATTCTCATTACAGAAAGAAAGCTCTAAAGGCTATTTAGGAATCTTATTTATGGCATTAACATTTACCTTAACTTCTTTTACTTGTACCGTGCAATTTATGGGGCTGATTCTTGTCGCTGCTTCTCAAGGAGAATGGTTTTGGCCCATTATTGGAATGTTAGTTTTTAGTACTGCTTTTGCATCTCCTTTTTTCTTTTTAGCATTATTTCCAAAATATCTAACTCAATTGCCCCAATCTGGAAGTTGGCTCAATAATGTGAAGGTTGTCATGGGTTTTCTAGAATTAGCTGCAGCATTTAAATTTATAAGCAATTCTGACTTAGTATGGAATTGGAATATTTTTTCATATGACGTAGTTCTCTTTCTTTGGTCTGTACTTATGTTATTGACTGCAGTTTATTTATTCGGACTAATAAGATTTAGACACGATTCCATTCAACCTCTAACTAGTAAAAAAGCTTTGATTGCATCAGTATTTTTAATTTTTTCACTGTATTTGTTCTCGGGTAATTTGGGATACTCCATTAATGGAACCATTCAATCATATTTACCTCCGAAAAAAGCAAGTTCTAATTTATTATGGGTAAATACGCTTGATGAAGGATTTCAAAAAGCTCAAGAAGAAAACAAAAATATTTTTATTGATTTTACAGGGGTAACCTGCACCAATTGTCGATGGATGGAAACCAATATTTTTACGATTAATTCAATTGAAGAAAAATTACAAAAATACGTTTTAGTCAGTTTATATACAGATTCAGGAAAAGATTTTAATCAAAAGAGACAATACCAAATAGAGCGATTTAAAACTGCAGCCCTTCCTTTTTATGTAATCCTTGATCCTAGTGATAATATTATTGGTACTTTCCCTGGATTAACGAGAGATAAGAAAGAATTTGAGTCTTTTTTAGATAAAGGATTATAAGGGAACAATTTTAGTTTTAAGTGGTATTAGTAAAAAATAACTTAGGAAAAACAATGAAGAAAATTTTTTTTGGAATATTAATTATATCAAATATTTTTGCTCAATCATCCATATTGTTGCAATTTAGTGATTCATTCGCAAATATTGTTGAAGGAGCGAACGAATCTGTAGTGACTATCACCACTACTAATACCGTTTCCATGAGAGAATATTCTGATTATTTCAGAGGATGGGGAAGATATTTTCCTGAAGAATATGAATCTAAATCATTGGGATCTGGAGTTATTGTCGATGAAAAAAATGCATATATAGTGACAAATCATCATGTGATTTATGATGAGAGAAACGATAAACCTGTTGATCAAATTCAAGTAGAATTAATTGATAAAAGAGTATTTAAGGCGACAGTTGTTGGGCTAGATAAAGGATCTGATTTAGCAGTTTTACAAATTGATGCAAAAGATTTAAAAGCTATCAAAATTGGAGATTCTGATAAAGTGCGTGTTGGAGAGTGGGTTTTAGCTATAGGAAGTCCATTTAGTGAAAATCTAAGCCATACTGTCACTGGAGGAATAGTCAGTGCATTAGGAAGAAATAATTTAATGTTAGGTGCAGATACCTATCAGGATTTTATTCAAACTGATGCAGCCATTAATCCTGGAAATAGTGGAGGAGCTCTTTTAAACCTAAAAGGTGAACTAATTGGAATCAATTCTGCTATCATTTCGGGTAATGGCCGCTCCAACGCGGGGATTGGATTCGCTATTCCAGCTCAAATGGTTCAAAAAGTGATGAACGATCTGATCAATAAAGGCTATGTAGTAAGATCATATCTTGGAATCTATATGCAAGATATTACAGAGGATCTTTATGAAGCTATGGATCTTAAAAATAGAACAGGAGCCATCGTCAGCGATATTGTTGAAGATAGTCCAGCAGAAAAAGCGGGTCTTGAAGAGGGAGATGTTATTTTTGAATTTGAGGACAAATCTATTACTAATGGTGCTCAACTAAGAAATTTAGTTTCAGGTACTACCCCAGGAACAAAGGTAAAACTAAAGATTAATCGATCTGGTAAGGATAAATATGTTTATGTTACACTTGAAGAACGAACAGAAACTCTTTTAGCATCTTCATCATCTAATACATTTAATGGCTTAGGATTAACAGTAAAAAATCTTTCCCAAGATATTCTTGATCAATTTAAGATAGACTTAGATATTTCCGATATTAATGGAGTCATTGTAGTTGAAACAGAACAGAATAGTCCTGCTGATAAAGCAGGTTTAACTAAAGGGGATATCATCTTACGTGTTGGAAGATCTTTAGTTGATGGTCTCTCTTCATTTAAAGACGAATTGCAAAAGTATGATGAAGATCAAAAAATTCTTATGTTAGTTCGTCGAGGAAATTCTTCTAGATATCTTACTATTCAGCGATAACTAATCAAATTGCAATAGTTCTTCATTTCTAATAAGTTCTGACTTATGAGTATCAAGAAAGAACAGCCAAAAATCAATTTTGTTCAAAATGAACATGATGTTCTTTCTTATTGGTCTAAACATCAAGTGTTTCAGAAACTCAAAGAGAAAAATTCCAATGGTCCTAAGTGGAGTTTTTTAGATGGTCCGATCACTGCTAATAATCCTATGGGTGTTCATCATGCTTGGGGTCGAAGTCTTAAAGACTTGTATCAAAGATACAAGGCAATGAATGGATTTAATCTCCGTTATCAAAATGGATTTGATTGTCAAGGGTTGTGGGTAGAGGTTGAAGTTGAGAAAGAATTGGGCATTAAGTCTAAAAAAGAAGTTGAAGAGCTAGGAATTGAAAAATTTGTCCAGCTATGTAAAGACCGAGTTACCAAATTTGCGAAAGTTCAAACTGAGCAATCTATTCGATTAGGATACTGGATGGATTGGGACAATTCATACTTTACAATGTCAGAAGAAAACAATTATGCAATTTGGTCGTTCTTAAAAAAATTATTTAATGAAGGAAAAATATACAAAGGTTCCGATGTGGTCCCCTGGTCTGGAAGATCCGGTACTTCATATTCTCAAATGGAGATTATTGAGGGAAGAAAATTAACTGTTCATAAAGCTGTTTTTGTCAAGTTTCCTCTACTGAATAAAAACAATGAAAGTTTATTAATATGGACTACGACTCCCTGGACTTTGTCTTCCAATATTGCTGTCGCTGTAAACACTAAGCTTAAGTACTTAAAAATCAAGACCAGTGATAGCCAAATCTATTACCTTGCTAAAGAGAATCTCAAATATCAAAGGCTTGGAAAAGAGTTTTCAGAAAAGAAAAATTGGGTTGATGGTATCCCTAAATTGAAAACTCTTGATCAAATTTTTAAAGAGAGAGGTGGATATGAGATTATTGATGAAATTGATGGAAGTCAGCTTGTCGGAGAAAAATATTCATCCCCCTTTGACTATATCGAAGCTCAACAAGCCAAAGGAGGATTTCCGCTAGATCCTCAAGCTACCAATAACAAAAGTGCAATTGATTGCCATCTTATTGTTGATGGTGGTAAAGATTCTGAAGGAAATGATATGGTTGTTGAAGGGGAGGGTACAGGATTTGTGCATCTTGCCTCAGGTTGTGGTTCCATTGATAATAAACTTTGTAAACAATTTGATTTTGTAAGTATTTCTCCCATTGATAATCAGGCAAATTTTATTGAGGGGTTTGATTTTATGTCAGGAAAGAGCGTCATAGATAAGGAAGTAATTCAACAAATTATCAATGATTTAAAAGAAAGAAAATTTTTAGTATATGCTGAAGATTATCCTCATATTTATCCCCATTGTTGGAGATCAGGAGAAGAGCTTGTTTTTAAGCAAGTTGATGAATGGTATATCAACATGGACTGGAGAAATCAAATTAAAAAAATCGTGGATGATATCAATTGGATTCCATCATGGGGACAAGACCGTGAACATGATTGGTTGGATAACATGGGAGACTGGATGATTTCAAAAAAGAGATTTTGGGGTCTAGCATTACCAATATGGACATTCGAAGATGGAAGTTTTTATGTAGTAGGTTCCAAAAAAGAGTTGGAAGAACTTGCCGTTGAAGGCTGGGATCAATTTAAAGGAAAAACTCCTCATAGACCTTGGATTGATGAAGTTAAAATAAAGCATCCTCAAACTGGTCTAATTGGTACTAGGATTCCTGATGTTGGAAATCCTTGGTTAGATGCAGGTATTGTTCCATTTTCTACTATGGGCTACTTTTCTGATAAAGATTATTGGAAAGAATGGTTTCCCGCTGACTTTATTACTGAGTGTTTTCCAGGTCAATTTAGAAATTGGTTTTATTCTCTATTAGCTATGTCAGCATTTCTTGAAAATAAAGCACCTTTTAAAACTTTGCTTGGACATGCTTTAGTTAAAGATGAAAAGGGTGATGAAATGCATAAATCAGCTGGTAATGCTATTTGGTTTGATGATGCAGCTGAAGAAATGGGTGTTGATGTGATGCGATGGCTTTATGCTAGGCAGCCAGTTGAAAATAATCTGCTCTTTGGTTATGAAAAAGCCGATGAGGTAAGAAAAAAATTAATCGGATTCTGGAATGTCTATTCTTTTTATTGCACTTATGCAAAGTTAGATAATTTTAAACCATCAGAAGAATGGCTCCAAAAAGATCAATTGTCTTTGCTTGATGAATGGATTTTATCAAAACTTCATTTATTAATCGATGAGGCAAAACAGGATTTTGAGAATTTTAACGTTGATAAGTTTTTGAAAAAATTTGAGATATTTTTAGATGAACTATCAAATTGGTACGTCAGACAGAATAGAAGAAGGTTTTGGAAAAGCGAAAATGATTCTGATAAAATGATTGCCTTTCAAACGCTTTATCATGTTTTAGTGCATCTTGTAAAAATACTTTCTCCTATTCTTCCTTTTGTTACTGAAAGGATGTTCTTGAATTTAACTTCTCAAGATCCTGAAGAAAATAAAACTAGCGTGCATCTATGTAGTTTTCCAGAATCCGATAGTAGATTAATTAATTCTCAGCTTGTTGATAAGATGGAGATTTTAAAGGTTATTATTGAAAACGGAAGAGCGGTAAGAAAAAAAGCAAATATTAAAATCCGTCAACCCTTATCAAGTTTAAAAATTTTTACTAGAAATCAGGATATACATTCATTCATAATTGAACAGAAACAATTGATTTTAGATGAATTAAATATTAAAGAAATTATTCTTGAAAAAGATGTAGAAAACATGGGAGTATTTAGCATCAAGCCTAATTTTAAATCATTATCTCAAAAATTTGGAGATAAAATGTCAGAAATTATTAAGAATGTCAATAGTCTTGATTCAAACATTGTTGTACAAAAATATTTTGATGGAGAAGCTTCTTTTGAATCAGAGAATGAATTATCTTTTGAAGACATAATTATTGATATTGAAAATTCAGAGTCTGAAGTAGCGTTTTTCTCAAAAGATAATGTTGTAAGCTTAAATATTGATATTGACGAAGAGCTAATGCATGAAGGGTTAGTAAGAGATCTGATAAGACATGTACAAACTATGAGAAAAGATGCAGAGTTAAATGTCGAGGATCGAATAGTTATCGGCTCTAAATTCTCAAAGCTTTTTAATGATGCATTATCAAAAAATAAAGAATATTTTATGAATGAAACTTTATGTTTGGAGATTGTAGAAAATCTAGAAAAATTTACTTATAATTCATCTTTTACTTTAGAAAATGAAAAATTTGAAATATTCATAAGAAAAGCAGATTGAGGTGTGTATTGAAAAAGAAATATAGCGTAAAGGAATTAAAAGAATTTAAAGAAAATATTCTTGAAAAAATTTATGAAGTGAATGATCAGATTGAAACTGTTCGTTCAACAACAAATAATTCTCGAAATATTTTTATGGAAGACAAAGGTGAGGATTTTGATGAGGGAACAGAGTCAAGTGAAGTTGAGAAAAGTTTTTTCCTTATGTCAAGAGAATCTGACTATTTAGTTAATCTAAAGAAAGCTTTGCAAAGAATTGAAGATGGATCATATGGAATTTGTGAAGTTTATCAAGAAGATCCTGATAAATGTCAATGTTTAGAAAAACCATTAATAAGTAAGGAAAGATTAATTGAAGTTCCTAATGCAACAAAGGGTGTACTTTGTAAAGAAAAAAAGAATTTAAATCTAATATAATGCAATTAATACTTTTTGCATCTTTAGTGTTTTTAGACCAGCTTTCTAAGTTTTTTATTCACCTTAAGTTTTTTCTTTACGAAAGTATTCCAATCATCCCAGGCATTCTCAATTTCACTTATATAAGAAATGAAGGTATAGCATTTGGAATAAATTTTACTGGTTCTAAACTTTTTTTTATCATAATACCAATCATAATTACCTACTACCTTTATCGACTTTTAAAGGATAAAGATTTTCAAGATTATCAGTCTCAACTAGGCTTAACATTAATAATATCTGGTGCAGTAGGAAATATCATTGATCGAATTTTTAGAGGTTATGTCGTTGATTTTATTGATTTTTATTGGGGTAATAATCACTGGTATGTATTTAATGTTGCTGACTCTTCTGTAACCATAGGAATGATTCTATTATTGTTAAGCAATTTTATTAATAAAAAATGATTAGTCTTGCTATCTCTAATATTGATGATTCGATAAGAGTTGATCAATTTCTTTCAGATAGATTTGATAATTTATCACGTTCAAAAATCCAAAAACTAATTCAAGAAAATTCTATTTTAGTTAATGGTGAAAGTGTGAAAAAAAAATATCTTCTTCAAATTGGTGATAAAATTACTTTAGAGGAAAAAATTCTTAATCAAACTTTTAAAGAGATAATTCCATGGGATTACCCATTAGAAATTTTATATCAAGATGAAGATTTAGCTATAATTAATAAGCCAAAAGGGATTGTTGTTCACCCAACTACAGTAAATCAAGATCATACCCTAGTTAACATTCTACTTGGTCACTTTGATAAAAAAATTGACCAAAGTATAGATTCATTAAGACCAGGAATAGTTCATAGGCTTGATAAAGACACAACTGGAATTATGATTATTCCATTTACAAGTTATGCCCATTGGAAAATAGCTGAACAATTTAAGAATCGTGAAGTCAAGAAAGAATATTTAGCAATTACCTGGGGTTTGTGGAATGAAAAAGAAGGACTTGTTAATGATTACATTATTCGAAATAGATCAAATCCAAAACAATTTATATCTACCTCTTTAAAAAGGGGTAAGAATGCTACTACTAATTTTGAATTGGTAAAAAATGGTCAATATTTATCTTTAATAAAGTTTTTTCCAACTACTGGTAGAACTCATCAAATTAGGGTTCATTCAAAATCAAAAGGACATATTATTTTTGGCGATGATTTGTATGGAGGTGGATTGAGTAAAGCTAGGGAATATTCAAAAGAGATTGCAGATAAAATGATTGAATACGCTAGTCCTGTAGCAGGACATTTTTTACATGCTGCTTCGATTTCATTTTTTCATCCAGTCCAGAATCAAACAATGACTTTTTCAGTCAATCCAGATGATCAATTTCAAAAGTTACAGAATGATATTTTAAGTGAAACAGTCTGATAAAAATATCCAAGAATTTCTCACCTTTTTGAAATTTGAGAGGAGATTCTCTCAGAAAACCATTGAAGCCTATGGTAAAGATATTGAGGATTTTTTCAGTTTTGTTCAAAAAAAAGGAAAGAAGTTTAGTCAAGTAAATAAAGATCTCATTTTCGAATATCATCAAGATATAGAATTACAAATAAGTCCTAGGACTTTTTCTAGAAAACTTTCTTCTTTAAGAACATTTTTTCGTTTTTTGAACCATGAAGGAATTATTAATGATTCAGTTATGTATGAAGTAAAGTCTTATCCCTCTCCAAAGTTCAAAAAGCATATCCCATCCTATATATCCAAAAAGCAGTTTTCTCAATTAATTGAAGATATCAAGGATGACAGTTCTTTGGCTGATTTTGAGAGATTTAGGAATTTATCTATACTAAGCCTTTTCTTCTCTTCGGGACTTCGTTTAGAAGAATTAACCAGCATTAAAAGATCCGATATTGATTTTCATTCCAATACGATCAAAGTATTAGGAAAAGGTAATAAAGAAAGAATCATTAATTTTGACAGTTTGACCAATGATTTTTTGGAAAAATTTATTCAAATCTTTGACAGAATCGACTTGAATAAAATCAAAGTGAGTGATAACTTGTTTTGCAAAAAATTAAAGAATGAATTTTGTAAATTGTCAAGATTTAACATTCAATATATTGTGATGAATAGTTTAAAAAAATTAAATATTAATTCTGTAGGTCCTCACACCTTGAGGCATTCTTTTGCAACGCATTTGTTAAATAGTGGTGTTGAATTAAATGCAATTAAAGAATTAATGGGCCATGAAAGTATTTCATCGACTCAAATATATACCCATGTTAATATTGCTAAACTTACGGAAGAATTAGAAAATGCTCACCCTAGAGGTAAAAAATGAACTTAGAATATTTAGGAATATCTAATAAAAATTTTATAGTCAATGCTTCCCCAAAAGCTCTAGTTAATAAAGCTATTAAAGATAATGAGGGGGTAATTGGTTTAAACGGTTCTTTAATGGTGGATACAGGTGAATTTTCTGGAAGAATCCCTAATGATAAATTTATAGTGGATAATCCTGAGTCTTCTGACAAAATATGGTGGGGAGAGGTTAATCAAAAAATTTCTCCTGAAAATTTTGAACATCTTTTTCATAAAGTAGTATCTTCTTATAATACTCATGAAAATACTTTTCATATTTTCGATGGTTCAGCTGGAGATTCTAGTCGCTATAATTTCAGAGTTCGTTTCTTGACCAAAAAAGCCTGGCAATCTTTATTTGTTAACAATATGTTTTTAAGATATCGACTCGAGAATGAACTTCAAAATTTTGAGCCTGATTTTACTATTATCAATGCCTTTGATGTTAAAGAAACAGACTGGAAAAAATACGGACTAAATTCTGAAAACTTCATTGTGTTTAATCTTGAAAAAAAGATTGGAATCATTGGGGGTACTGAATACGCAGGGGAAATGAAAAAAGGTATTTTTTCTATGTTGCACTATTATCTTCCTCAACAAGGAGTATTCTCTATGCATTGTTCTGCAAATGTTTCTGAAAAATTTGATAATACTGTGATCTTCTTTGGATTATCAGGAACAGGGAAAACTACCCTAAGTACTAATATGAATCGCCCACTTATTGGTGATGATGAGCATGGTTGGTCTAATAATGGGGTTTACAATTTTGAAGGTGGATGCTATGCTAAAGCAATCAATTTAGATAAAGATAAAGAGCCTGAAATTTATAATGCTATTCGCTTTGGAACATTATTGGAAAACGTAGTTTATAATCCTATTACCTACCAGGTAGATTTCGATGATAATTCTAAAAGTGAAAATTCAAGAGTCTGTTACCCAATTCATTATGTTGATAATTCTCTTGCGTCACGTGGAAAAAGAAGTTTCGGTCCTCACCCAAAATCCATAATTTTTCTTACTTGCGATGCTTATGGCATTATGCCTCCTGTGTCACGCTTAACCAAAAAACAAGCGATGTATCATTTTATATCAGGATATACTGCAAAAATGGCAGGCACTGAATCTGGAGTAAAAGAGCCAAAAGCTGCATTTTCCCCCTGTTATGGTGGACCTTTTCTTACACTTCATCCTTTAAAATATGCTGAATTATTAGAGAAAAAAATGGATGAACATAACTGTAATGTTTACATGGTAAACACTGGTTGGTCTGGATCTTCAGCATCCAGTGGTAGTTCAAGAATTTCTTTGAAAGATACTAGAAAAATAATCGATTTAATTATTAATGAAAGTCTTGATTTTTCATCTCCCATAAAAGATGATTTTTTTGGGTTTGAAATTCCAAAAATCGAAGGATTTAATGAAGAATTTCTTGTTCCTCTTAAAGCATGGAAAAACGTTGATGAATATCATCAAGTTGGTTCAATGTTAACAAATTCTTTTGTGAAAAACTTTGAAAAATATAATATCACTGATCAAGAAATCCTGAATTCTGGTCCATTAGTAAAATAATTTATCAAATCACGACACTATTTTTATTGATAGACTTCATATTTATTAAATGAATTTTTAAAAAAAGGAGTAAAAATGGCAACTTTAATTTTAAGAGATACTCATAGAGCTCTTGAAAATGAAATGAAAGAACTTGAAAAGCAGAAAAGAGAGAATTCTGTTCAAATTAAAGAAGCAGCAGATCAAGGTGACTTGAAAGAGAACGCAGAATATCATGCCGCTAGAGAAAAACAAAGTCTTATTGTTTATAAAATTCAGTTGATGCAATCTTATTCACCTTTTAAAATGATTGAGAATAGTGACATTGGAACAGATCAAGTAGGTTTTGGAAATAAGGTCGGTATTTTAGAAGAAGGAAAATCTAAACCTGAAGATTACTACTTGCTTGGTCCAGTTGAATCAGAGTTGGACCTTTACCCATTTATTGTAACATACCACTCACCTTTTGGAAAAGCAATGATGGGTAAAAAAGTTGGGGAAAATTTTTCTTTAGAAATTAATGGAAATGAAATCAAGTTTACTATTGATTCAATTAGTAAAATCAACACTTAGTTATTTCCTCGCACTCAACATTAAATAAATACCAAGAAGTAAAAAGATAAAGTTAGATAGCCAGACTCCAATGAATGGCGATAAGACTCCAGCATAGGCTAAAGATTGACCTAGCTTTAATAAAATTATATAGCTAAGCACTATACCGAGGCTGATTCCGATACCCTGAGTTAAAGAGGTGTTAGATCGATATACTGAAATTGGGATTCCACAAAAAACCAAGATAAAGCATATAAACGCATAAGCAATTTTATATTCAAGATCTACTTTCCATCTTTTGGCATTGATTCCATTGGATTCTAAAAAACTAATCTGTTTTTTCAAATTTTTATAGGTCATTTCGCTTGAAATTTCTCCAACAGAGAGAATATCATCCAATGAAAATTGCAATTGAATTAAGGAGTCACTTTCAGAAATGATTGTTGAGAATTCTAATCCTTCTTTATCAAACTTTCTTATTGAATAATTGGAAATATTCCATTTATTTTCTTCTATCCATGAAGCATTTTTGGCATCAATTCTTTCTAAAACGACGTTCGAATTAAGATTTAATTGATTCATAGAAAAAATCTGATTTTCTTTCATATTAAAAAATTCGATACTGATTAGAAAATCTTCATTTTTAAGAAAATAAATATTTTCAATATCGCTATTTTTTTTCACTGTTTTCGAAATTGCCTGCTCTTTGATTTGTTCTTTCAGGATATTGGAAGGAATAACAATATTATTTTCTAAATAAAAAGAAAAAAGGCTAATAAAAATTCCTAATGAGAGCATTGGTGCAATCAGTCGATATAAGCTCCAACCTGAAGATTTTAACACTAGCCATTCTTTATTTTGGGTCATTATCCCAAATGTGAAAACTGAAGCTACTAAACATGAAATTGGTAAAGATAAAAGCAACATGGATGGCAAAGAGTAGTAGTAATAATAAAGATAAACTTCTCTAGGAGATTCATTGTCTATAAATTTATTTAAATTCTCAAAAATATCGACAATAAGAGAAATCAAAGTGAGAAATACTAAAAGAAGAATGAAGTTTTTTAGAAATTGTGTTAATATATAAAAGTCAATTTTTTTCATTATATTGTTAACTTAAAAAATGATTGAAACAATTAATATTTTTTTTGCCAATCTTTCAAATTTTCTTTGGGGAAGCTATGGTATTTCCAATCTAGTAATTGGTGGAGGTGCATTTTTTTTAATTAGATCTCGTTTAACTCCTTTCAGATATTTAAAGCATGGATTTGCAATCCTTTTAGGTAAATATGATAACAAAGATGACGAAGGTCAAATTTCGCATTTTCAAGCCTTATCTACTGCATTATCAGGGACTGTAGGTATTGGAAATATTGCAGGGGTTGCGTTAGCGATTAGTATTGGAGGACCTGGAGCTCTTTTTTGGATGTGGGTTAGTTCAGTGCTTGGGATGGCAACAAAATTCTATACATGTTCATTAGGAATTCTTTTTCGCGGAAGAGACTCTGCTGGAGTGTTGCAGGGCGGACCAATGTATGTCATTGAAGAGGGAATGGGAAAAAAATATAAATTTTTAGCCTATTGGTTTAGTCTTGCTGGACTTATAGGATGTCTATCTTTATTTCAATCTAATCAGCTTACTCAAATTATCCATGATCAGATTATAAATATTAGCTCTTCAAACTTTGATCATTTCTTTTTAAAACTTGGAATCGGGTTTATCATAGCATTTATTGTTGCATTAGTAGTTTTTGGCGGTATAAATAGAATAGCTGAAGTTGCATCTAAGTTGGTTCCATTAATGATTTTAGTGTATATGGTAGGTGGGATAGCGATTCTCCTCTTAAACTTAAACCAACTTTTATCCATATTTCAATTAATACTCGCATCTGCTTTTCAGGGGAGCGCAGTAGCAGGAGGTTTTGTTGGTGTTTCAATCGTAATTAGCCAGGGGTTTAGGCGAGCAGCATTCTCTAATGAAGCAGGAATGGGAACAGAAGTAATGGCAATTAGTGCTACTAAAAATAATGAGCCAATTCGTTCAGGATTAGTTGCGATGATTGGTCCTATTATTGATACCTTAATTGTTTGCAGTATTACTGGATTTGTCATTCTTTTATCTAATGATTGGTCCCAAGGGCAACTTTCAGGAGTATCATTAACTCAAGCAGCTTTTGAGAATCATTTAGGAGTTATTGGAAGAATAATTGTTTTTTTCTCTGTAGTTACTTTCGGATTATCCACCATGTTTGGATATTCTTATTATGGGTGCAAATGCGCTTCATATCTTTTTGGTGTTGAAGCAAAACAGATTTATAGAATTTTTTACATTGCAACGATAGCGATTAGTGCAGTATTGTCTATTGATTTAGCAATCAACATTTTAGATTCGATGTTTGCTTTGATGGCATTTCCTACAATGATTTCAGCAATTTACTTAGCTCCAAATATCAATAAAGAAGCAAAAAAATATTTTTTAAATCTTAAGAAGGGGAAATAAATGAAAAATATATTCATCTTTGATATGGATGGAACACTTACTCCATCTAGACGTTCTATGACTGAAAATTTTGAGATATTTTTTTCTGATTGGGCTGAAAGAAATTTATTTTATTTAGTGAGCGGAAGTAATCTAGAAAAAATAAAAGAACAAGTGCCTCAATATATTTTAGATCGTTCTAAAGGAGTTTTTACCTGTGGAGGAAATCAACTTTGGATGTCAGGCAAGCTTATTTATGATCATAAATTTCCTCCACCTCAAGACTTGATTGATTTTCTTGAAGAAAAGCTTTCTTTAAGCAAATATCCTAAAAGAACTGGAAACCATATAGAAGATAGAGGCTCTATGTTAAACTTTAGTATAGTTGGAAGAAATTGTTCCCTTGAAGAGAGGTTAGACTATTTTGATTATGATCAAAAGTACAATGAAAGATCAAAAATTTCTCAAGAAATTATAAGCAAATGGGATAATTTAGATGCTGTAATTGGTGGACAAATATCAATAGATATTACGCCAAAAGGAATGAATAAGTCTCAAGTATTAAATGAAATCAAAAAATATTTTCCTAATGAAAAATATATTTTTATTGGAGATCGAACTTTTGAAGGCGGGAACGATTATCCATTAGCTTATATAATGTTAAAAACCGATAATTGTTCTGTATATCAAGCTGGTGAGCCTTCTGCAGAAGATGGATATAAAGCAACTAAACAAATTCTTTTAAAGCTTGAAAATGAACGATAATTTGCATCTCTATAAGGCACGTTTTGAATCTGAGCTGACTAATTTTTTTAGCCAAACTGGTCCTAAATATTTATATGATCCTATAAAATATTTTATGTTGTCAGGTGGGAAAAGATTGAGGCCCTCAATAGTTCTTTTTCTTGGTGATTTTCTAAAAAATAACCCCAATGATATGATGAATGCAGCCTTGGGCGTAGAATTTCTACATTGTTTTTCCTTAGTTCATGATGATATAATGGATGAAGATGATTTAAGGCATAATCAAGAAACGATTCACAAAAAATGGGATAATGCTAGTGCAGTATTATCTGGTGATGGGTTAGGTGCATTAGGTCCTATTTATATAAGTAAAATTGAAAAAAATACGTTGGAGATTTTGAGGAAATATAATCGAGTCATTCTTGAAATTTGTGAGGGGCAGGCTTATGATATGCAATTTGAAAATCAAAATATTGATTCTGATGATTATATTCTAATGAGCTCAAAAAAAACTGGTGTTCTTTTTCAATTATGCTTTGAAATACCCGTTATCAATAATGGAGAAAACTCAGAATTATTAGAATTATTTAGTTTAATTGGACTCAATTTAGGAATCATATTTCAGATTCAAGATGATGTTTTAGAAGTTGATAATCTTGAATCAGATATTGGTAAAAGTATTTTTTCAGATATTAAACGAAATAAAAAAACTATTTTAACATCCTTAGCATTTGAACATTTGGGAGAGAATTGGCTTGATTTTCAAAATAATATCTCTCAACATAATCATTCTTTGAAGAGAACTATGTTAATTCAATATTTGAAGGATAACAAAGTTGATGTATTGGCTAGGGAGAAGGTTGATTTTTATAAACATAAAGTATTTGACAATGTTAAAAAGCTTCCAAAAATTTTTCAGGAACCGATAAACGATACTATTAGTTTAATAATAAGGAGAAAAAAATAATGTTCAACGATCTTAAAGGTTTCTCTAATCATATTAATTCTGTAATACAAGAATTGAAAGTTTTTGATTTTCCTTATAGAAAATTTGATAAAGTAGTTATTGTTGGAATGGGAGGATCTGCAATCGCAGGTTCATTAGCAAAAGAGTTAGCATCTTTTGAACATAATATTTTTCTTGAAAGGGGATATAAGCCTACAGTTAAAATAGATAGCAAGACTTTAGTCATTGTTTCATCGTATTCTGGGAATACAGAGGAGACTCTCAGTTATTTCTCTAAAATACTCAATCAAACAACAATGATTTATGGAATTTGTTCAGGAGGGAAATTGCTTGAAGAATTAAAAAATAATAATTTTCCACTTTATCTTCTTCCCGGTGGATTTTCTCCAAGAGCTACATTAGGGTTTACGCTTACTTTATTGATTAAAATCCTTAATGAAAAATTATTAGAAAAATATGATTTGGACTTATTTAATAATTTAACAGAATCTTTTCCAACAGAAAATTCAATAGTTTACAGAGATGCATTAAAGATATTTAACACTTTTCCAGTTATTGTTACTGAAGAAGAGAATTTTTCAATAGGATATCGATTTAAATGTCAGTTGAATGAAAATAGTAAAATGCTTGCTTATAATCTTTCCATTCCAGAAATGAATCATAATGAAATCATTGGATGGGAAGGAGATTTAATTGATAAAAATTTCTGCATGGTTTTTTTGATAGACCAAGTTAGTTCTTATCATAGAAATATAAAGAGGAAAGAAATCACATCAAAGATTCTACCAGATAACGTAAAACAGCTTGAAATAGAACTTCCTTCTCAAATATCCAGTAATCTTTTAATGAAGTATTTCTATTGGATTCATTACACAGATTGGATGTCTTATTGGTGTGGAATTTTGAGAAATGTTGATATTGAAGCAGTGAAATCTATAGATTTCTTAAAAAAACAGCTATCTAGCTAAATTTTTTTATCAAAAGCACTGAGTTATGGCCTCCAAAACCAAAAGAGTTGCTCATCGCGATTTCAACATTTTTTTCTTTTGCTAAATTTGGCGTGTAATCTAAATCACATTCGGGATCAATATTTTCTAAATTTATAGTGGGAGGTATTAGAGAGTTATTGATTGCGTAAATACAAGCAATAGCTTCAATGGCTCCAGTGGCACCCAAGAGATGACCAGTCATCGATTTTGTAGAGCTAATGCTTACATTTTTTGAACAGTTTGCAAAAGATTTTTTAATTGCATTGGTTTCAAGTAGGTCATTATAGTAGGTTGATGTTCCATGAGCATTGATATAACTAACCATCTCTGGAGAAATTTTAGCATCTTCAAACGCCTTATTAATTGCAGAGCTTGCTCCAATACTCTCAGAATGAGGCTGTGTAATATGGTAAGCATCATTAGTGCTTCCATACCCAATTATCTCACCAAGAATTCTAGCCCCTCTTTTTTTAGCATATTCCAATTCTTCAAGAATAATTATTCCACTTCCTTCAGAAAGAATAAAACCATCTCTCATCTTATCGAATGGTCTTGAAGCTTTTTCTGGATTATCATTATTTTTTGACAAAGCTTTCATATTAGAAAAACCCGATATGGTCAATGGAGTAATTCCAGCTTCACTTCCTCCACAAACAATTGTGTTAATCATTCCATTTTGTATCAACTTAAAGCTAATACCAATGGAATCTGTTGCAGAGGAGCACGCTGTAGAAATAGAAAAATTAATTCCCCTAAAATCATTTTTAATAGCAATTTGTCCACCAGCAATATTGGGAATCATTTTTGGAACATAAAAGGGAGAAACACCTCGTTGACCTCTAGAGATATATTTTTCATGCTCACTTTCTAATGTATTCATTCCTCCAACTCCAGTTCCAATGATAACTCCAACATTATTGGTATCTATTTCAGATTGTTGGATAGCTTGATCTGCAGCAATTAATGCATACTGTGAAAACAAATCTAATTTTTTTGAATCTTTTTCTTCAAAAAAATTATTGGAATCATAATCTGATATTTCTCCACCAATTTTAACACTAAGAGATTCAGTATTTATTTTTTTTAAAAGGGATATTCCGGATTTTCCAGAAACTAAATTCTTCCATAATTGGTTAGAATTAGAACCAAGAGAGGAAATACTTCCAGTACCAGTTATTACAACTCTACGAGACAATTATTTAAGCGTTTTTATTGATATATGAAATTGCTGAACCAACAGTTGTTATTGATTCTGCATCTTCGTCTGGAATTTCGATGTCAAATTCTTCTTCAAATTCCATAATTAACTCAACAGTATCAAGTGAGTCAGCTCCTAAATCGTCTAGAAAACTTGCTTCTGACACAACTCTAGATTTATCAACACTGAGTTTTTCAGAAATTATACTTATTACTTTTTCATCATGTGACATATTTATCTCTCCTAATTAAGTGACATTCCACCATCTATATAAAATGTTTGCCCAGTAATATAACTTGCTTCTTCAGAACATAAAAAATGAACCATATTAGCAATATCTGAAGGCTTACCGAATTTATTTAATGGAATCCTTTCAAAATAGCTTTTTTTTATAGTTTCAGAAAAATGAGATATCATATCTGTCTCAATTACCCCTGGAGCAATGCAATTTACTAATATATTTCTTTTGCCTACTTCCTTAGCCAATGATTTAGTTAGCGCAATAAGTCCACCTTTTGAAGCAGCATAATTTGATTGACCTTTATTTCCATCCGTGCCAGAAATTGATGAAATATTAATTATCCTTCCGAAATTCTTTTTAATCATTCCTTTTAAAACATGTTTCATCAAATGAAAAGGTGCATGCAAATTGATATCCATAACATCCATCCAATCTTTTTCAGTCATCCTTAGTAGAATATTATCTCTATGAATACCCGCATTATTAACTAAAATATCAATCGATTGGTTTTCTTTATCAATAGTTTGTAAAAAATCATTAATAGAATCTCTGCTTGATATATCACACTGAATGGGATATAAATTTGGAATATTTTCAATATTTTTTAATGATTCCTTGGATGAGGCCAAAGCATACACTTTAATATTTTCTACTGCTAGTCGAGAGGCAATTTCTTTTCCTATTCCTCGTGACCCACCAGTAACAACTGCGCATAAATTATTTGAGAATTGAAACATTTTATATTAAATCATTATAGGAATTATAATGAATAGTTTGAAGCGAATTATCAATTTTTTTAACCATAGCACTTAAAACACTTTTTGGTCCTAATTCAATGAAAGAATTAGAAAAAGATTTAAGGCTAAAAATAGAATCATACCATAGAACTGGACTATCCACTTGGTGAATAAGAGCATATTTAATATCATCAATTTCAACCTTTGCTTGAGCATCAATGTTTGAAATTATAGGGATATAAGGTTTAGAAAATTCAGAAGCATCAATTATTTTCTTCAATGAGTCTTTTGCTTCAGACATCAAGTTTGAGTGAAATGCTCCACTTACTTTTAAGGGAATAGATTTAATTTTTAGAGTCGTCAGATATTCTGATGTTTTTTTTACAGATTCTGTAGTTCCAGAAATAACAATCTGATTTGCAGAATTGATATTTGCAATTTGTGAAGAATAAAGTTTGCAGATTTGATCTAATTTTTCTTTTTCAATTCCAATGACAGCTGTCATTGCTCCAGGATACTTTTCTTCGCATATGTTCATAGCTTTAGATCGTGTATGAACTATTCTCAATCCCGTTTCAAAAGAATATGTTTTATTTGAGTATAAAGCAGAGAATTCTCCAAGACTATGACCAGCAACTGCTTTTATTTCACCAATTTTTTGACTTAAAATATCAAATAAGCATACAGAATATAAATAAATTGCAATTTGAGCATACTTAGTTTTTCTAAGTAATTCCTCATTGTCTGAAAACATAATTTCTTTGATATCAAATCCTAAAATAGATTCTGCATCATCAAATTTTGACTTTACTTTTGGGAATTCGTTATAAAGATTATATCCCATGCCAGGTCTGTGAGATCCTTGACCTGTGAAAATTAAAACATGAGACATTATTTTTCGTCGATTGGTTTACCTTTGTAATAAAGGATTCCATCGTGCTCGTAGGCTTGATGTGGGAGATGTGATTCTCCTGTATTCTTACATTTTACTGTATGAACTAAAGAAGATTTGTAATGAGTTCTTCTTTTTTTCGAACGCGCTTTTGACTGTCTTTTTTTTGGTAACATTTTTAAAAAATTTCAGGTGCAATATAATCAAAATTATAACACATAAAAAATTATTTTTTAAAGTTCAATTCGATCAATCCAGCATTCACAATCTGTTGATTCTTTTAAATTGATTAAAAATTTTTCTGCATTAATTCTATTTGAAAAATAACCAAATCTTACTCTATAATTGAAAAGCAAATCATTTTCATTTTTTTGAATATATGCTTCAATTTTTTTATTATTGAGCTCTTGAACCATTTCATATGCTTCTGAAAAGCTTTTTTTTGCAGCTATTTGAATCGTAAAGTAAGATGAATCATTAGTTATTATATTTTTTGATTCTAAATCTGAGCTACTATTTAGTTTTATTTCCAACCAACTAGATTCTTTATTCTGAGAAAAAAGGCTAGAAATTAGAAATATGAAAATAATTAACTTATTTAACATTAAAAGAAATGATTTATCTCAATTGTAGCATTTTCATTACTATCAGAACCATGTGTAGCATTCATTGAAATATCAGTTCCAAATTTAGACCTAATAGTTCCTTTATCTGCTTTATTTGGATCAGTAGCTCCCATCAGATTTCTCCACTCAATGACAGCATTTTCTTTTTCTAGCTTCATTATGTGTGATTCAAATGAGGTCATAAATTCTACAAGTTCAATAAAAAAGGGCTTATCTTTATGAACCGCATAAAACCTTTCTGCTTGTTCTTTAGTAAGGTGTATGGTTTTTTCTTCAGCAATTTTAAAGCCATTATCCAAAATTTCTGCACGAATATTTTCTTTAAAACCTTTTTTCATTGCATCGGGTTTAATTATTGCAAGTGTATAAATCATTTTTCTCCTAATAGTTTTTTCATTGTTATTCCGATTTCAGATACTGTTTTTGATACTGAAATTCCACATTCTTTTAATGTTTTTATTTTTGCTTCAGCTGTTTCAGATCCTTCCGAAATTATTGCTCCCGCGTGTCCCATTCTTTTTCCTTTTGGGGCAGTTTGGCCAGCAATAAACGAAACAACTGGTTTGCTAAAATTATTTTTGATCCATTTTGCAGCTTCATTTTCCATATTACCACCAATTTCTCCAATTAGAACCACTGCTTCAGTTTCAGAATCATTTTCAAAATGTTTTAAAATATCAATCATACTGGATCCTATAATAGGGTCTCCACCAATCCCAACTGCTGTACTAATTCCGTACCCTATATTAACAATCTGATCTATCGCTTCATAAGTCAGTGTTCCTGATTTAGATAGAATTCCAATGCTTCCTTTTTTACATATAAAACCTGGAGTGATTCCCATTTTAGATTCTTCAGCAGTGATTAATCCTGGACAATTGGGGCCAATTAAAATAGAAGAGGAAGCATCTAAAGCAATTTTAACTTTTTTCATATCTCTTACTGGAATTCCCTCAGAAATACAAACAATTAAGCTAATTTTCTGTTCAATTGCTTCAAGAATAGCATTCGCAGCAAATCTTGGAGGAACAAAAATTATACTTGCATCAATCTTAAACTTTTTTTTCGCATCTTCAATACTATTAAAAACGGGAAGATTGTTTTTAGTAGCATGTTGCCCACCTTTGCCAGGCGTAACTCCACACAAAATGTTAGATCCATAATCAATCATTTGTTCAGTATGAAAAAGTCCTTCAGATCCAGTAATACCTTGAACTAATATTGAAGTTTCTTTTTTTAGTAAAATTGACATTATGACACCATAGCAACTGCTTTTTTCGCAGCTTCCTCAATAGTTTCAGCACTTTCAAGTTTAATATCTGATTCATCTAAGATTTTTCTTGCTAAATCTGCATTTGTTCCTTGCAATCTAACAACTACTCCAACATCTAAGTTCAATTCTTTTATAGCCTGTATAACTCCATTAGCGACACGATCACATCTGACAATTCCGCCAAAAATATTTATCAAAATTGACTTCACATTGGGATCTGATAAAATAATTTTAAATCCATTTTTTATAGTATCTACATTTGCAGCTCCACCCACATCAAGAAAGTTTGCTGGTTCTCCACCACAATGTTTGATAATATCCATAGTTGCCATCGCTAATCCCGCACCATTGACCATACAACCCACATTTCCATCAAGTTTAATATAGTTTAAACCAAATTCTGATGCTTGAAGCTCTAAGGGGTCTTCTTCAGTTTTATCATGGAAAGAAGATATTTTTTCCTGCCTATAAAGTGCATTTGAATCAATATCAACTTTTGCATCTAAAGCAATCAATTTTTTGTCTTTAGTTATAACTAAAGGATTAATTTCTAGAAGGGAACAGTCATTTTGGTTGTAACATTGATAAATATTTTCAAAAAAAGTATAAGCATTTTTTATCGAGGATAATTCTAGAGATTCAATTATTTTGTTGATTGCATCACGTAATGGCTTGGTTTCACCCGATATCCATGCTTTTACTATTTTTTCAGGAAATTTTTCAGCAACTTCTTCGATATCCATTCCACCTTCAGTAGAAACAATAAAAACATCTGCATTTTTTGATCGATCAAACATTAAAGCAAAATAAAGTTCTTTGCCAATGTCAATAGCTTCAGTTATAAAAATTTGATTAACAATCTTTCCATCTTTACCAGTTTGAGGAGTAATAAGATTCATACCGAGAATAGATTGAGAAGCCTCTAAAGCATTTTTATAATTTGGACAAAATTTTACACCACCACCTTTACCTCTTCCACCTGCATGAATTTGTGCTTTAACAACCACTGATTCGGAATTGAAATCATTCTGAACTTTTTGAATGGTTTCACTAATGTCATGTTGATTTGAAACAACGTAACCTCTTTGAACAGGAACATTATACTCAGAAAGAATTTGCTTGGCTTGATATTCGTGAATCTTCATTTATTCATTATCCATAAAAGGATAGCGATAGTCTTGAGGGGGTTCGAAAGTCTCTTTTATCGTTCTAGGGGAAGTCCATCTCAAAAGATTTAACATTGATCCACCTTTATCATTGGTTCCTGAAGCTCTACTGCCTCCAAATGGTTGCTGTCCAACAACTGCACCTGTCGGCTTATCATTTATGTAAAAATTACCAGCAGAAAATCTGAGTTTTGAACGAACCTCATTAACGATATCTCTGTCTTCAGAAAAAACACATCCTGTAAGTGCATATGGAGAGGTACTGTCAATTAGTTTTAATGTTTCATTCCAATGATTGTCATCGTAAACATAAATTGTCAAAACCGGACCAAAAATTTCTTCTTCTAAAGTCTTGAAGTGAGGATTTGTTGTTAAAATGATAGTGGGGTCTACAAAAAAACCTTTAGATTTATCGCAATTTCCTCCAAGTAAAATCTCGCATTCATCACTAGATTTTGCATAATCTAAATAAGAAGCAATCCTATCGAAAGCTGGTTCATCTATGACAGCATTTACAAAATTTTTAAAATCTTCTGGCGGACCAACATCTATTGTTTGAGCTTGAGAGATTAATTTTTCCTTAATTGTTTCCCATTTTGAAGAAGGTAAATATGCTCTAGACATTGCTGAACATTTCTGACCCTGGTATTCAAATGCTCCTCTGATCATTGCAGTTACTAGTCCCTGAATGTCAGCAGAGTTATGGGCTATACAGAAATCTTTCCCTCCAGTTTCACCCACA
>Ga0255751_10000246_pt1 | contig 50163 bp, 65 predicted proteins | sample 071ome_20_FD_179951 | JGI IMG/M metagenome (GOLD analysis project Ga0255751, IMG submission 179951) | Coastal salt marsh microbial communities from the Groves Creek Marsh, Skidaway Island, Georgia - 071412BT metaG (version 2) | ecosystem: Environmental > Aquatic > Marine > Intertidal zone >... | reverse complement strand
ACCTTTAGTGTACAATGGATCACAATTACAGGAGGCCAAGAGCAGTGAGCTCACTAATCTTTACACCCTGGGTGCATACTATTATTCATTGGCACCCGCTAGGACACTGGCTGTTGTAGGTTCAGGTGGAGATTTAACGCAAATAGATGACACAAGGCTTCAGGCAGGTGCGGCCTCGACGGCCTCAGGTGGTTTTCCATCAGAGGCAACCACAGCGGAACCCAGTCAGGTCACTGTTTCTTACCAGAGAATAACACAGTCGGCCGCGGCGGCACCCATAACAACCACAGACACAGGAAAAACTTTTCCAATATATTGGAATGGCACACAGATTCAAGCCATGACAGAGCAAGATTTCATTGACACCTTTATCTTACCAACAATCAATGTGCTGACATCTGGATCAACAACTTCCAGCCAGGCAGGCACATACCATATTTCAACTAGCTCGTCAGTGGCAGGTTCCACGCTTGTATCATCCACACCAGTCTTCACAGACACACGGGCAGATACCAGCGCCTACACGGCAGATGGCATTGCCGAAACGCTGGACCAACCACAGACTATAAACAATTATTACCTGCACAGGATAGATGGTGTTATGCCAACTTACAATCCACCATTGTACATAGACGCATCAAACAACCTAAAACAGTATTCCGGTGCGGAAATAGGCGCCCTATTACAGGAATACATCAACAATCAGGTGATCAACTCATCTACCGGTTACCAACTAAAGTACAACATAGATGGTAGTCTAGGCACAGCCAGGGGTTCTGCCATGGTGGACACTATTTTGACGGGCGGAAGTGGTGCATACACCACACTTTTTGCAGGTGCAAATGACTATCGGGCACAGGAATTTCCAGATGGCACGCCCACAGCATCGTCTACCTACACTTTCAAGATTGAAAAATCATAACACTTGACGTTCAAGATTAAGTACACTATAATACTGTGTATAGAAAGGAATTTTCATGGCAATATTTTCTGGAAAAATAATTGAGGCATACTATGCCAATTCTGACAACACCGCGATAGAAATCATCTATCAAGAAGGAAAAAGGGCGATAAACCATTATCTTGCAGTGGACACAGGTCATCCGGATTTCCAAGACCTTGTAGACGAGTATCCGTTGTCAAAGATAGCAGACGCAACCGTGGCCAGGAACAAACAGGTGTACAGGCAACTGGACAGGATAGTTGAGGCAAAGGTCAAACAAAAGGTAGAGGACAAGCCTATGCAAAACTTTGATAGTGTGATGGAGTTTATCATAGACTATGATCCAAAGAAACAAGCGGAAGACCTATTCTCACTGAAGTTGAAGATATTTGAAAAGGACATAGTCAAAGATTCCAAAGACAATGACTCGAAGTCCAAGATTAGGCAGGCAAAGACGCCATTGGATGTTCTATTGGCCTACAAGGACATAATCCAAAAGAATAGATAAAATGCTATCGGTATATTGTGTGAACTGGGGCACGAAATACCCTAGGGAGTTTACCCATAAACTTCGAGAATCATTACAAAAGCATCTAACGGTACCCCACAAATTCTACTGCTACACAGATAAGCCTGTCGATGAACACGATGTGGAAGTAAAGTATCCTTACCTCAGGGGCGTCTGGCACAAACTGGCATTGCTGGAAAACAAGGGCGACAGCCTTTTCTTTGATCTAGACATCGATATCAACAGCAACATAGATTTCCTTTGCCAGGATTTCGATAAATTTTCAGTGCTTGACAGTACTCCGTGGAAACCCAAGAACATTCCTCTTCTTGAATTTAGGATGACACAGAACACTCTTGTGAACAGCAGTGTTATGAGATGGAGCAATCACGCACACGTATTTGAAAAATTCCAAAAGCATAGAGACATGTATCTGCGTCTATACGCGGGCATAGACAGGTACATTTATAATGAAAAAGTTGAATACCACACTATCAGAACAGACAAGATAACGAGCTGGTACCAAAAGATTGATAAAAGTCCGATAGTAATATACAATGGCAAATACAAATGATATATGATCAGAACATAATAAATGCACACAAGAACATTGAATGGATCGCAAAGGCATATCCTGGAAGACTGCTTGATGCATTTTCCTGTTTCAGCCAGAACCAGTTTGACTGCAAAATGTGGCTGATAGATTGTCTAAATCAGTATCCTTTTCATTTCAAATACAAGACCAGAGATAGCATCGACATTGCGATATTAGGTGGATGGTATGGTTTGATGGCAAAACTAATCTCAACAGAGTTCAAACTTAAACCGATCAATAACATCTACTCATATGACTTTGACAATATTGCGACCAAGATAGGCAAACAGATATTTCCTGAAATAGCATTTATCGAAAAGGATGTTACCGAAATTGATTTAGGTAGGAAGAATTTCAGTATTGTTATAAACACCAGTTGTGAACACATAGAACAAAATTTATTGTATAAATCCATAGATAGTGCCCCACCAAAAACATTGTTTGTTTTACAAAGCAACAACTATAACCAACTTCAGCAACATATAAACTGCGTAAGGAATTTAGATCATTTCAAAAATCAGTACAAAACAAGGATGGAAAACATCCGGGCATATGAATTGCAGAAAGAAAAGTACACTAGATTTATGATAATTGGAGTCAAAAAATGACAGAACTGCAAAAACTAATGAAGTTCCGGGAAAACATTCATCATTTCAAAGATGAAGACCCAGGAAAGGACAAGATAGATCAAATACTGAGAGATGCTCACTCATTGGTTCCAACAAAAAACAATCTCTGGGCCTACAACATCGATGTCTACGGTCCTGAACACAAAGAAGAGAAAGAGATCGTGGCAATGCAAACAGTCAGTGGTTGGGATAAAAGGAATTTTGCACCAGGTGGGAAGGATCACGGCAACCATGATAAATTGCGAGATATCTATCACAAGTGGAAACAGGGCAGGGAGACATTGAGGCAAGACAAGTCTTTAGAAAATAGAAAACTACGAGCCAAATACAATGGTTTCAGTTTCAATGAACAAGTAACTGCTCCTTACTTGCTGGTGTACTATCAGGTACCAGGATTTCCAACTAAAAAACAAATTGAAAAAAATTACAAGAGATTGTTGATAGACTACAAAGACAACGAGCAATGGATGATCTCTGCGTCTATGCATGGGTTTGGAACCACACTACTGGCCGCCGAGCAGGGATTACACGCAAGTTTCTGTAAATGTTATTACCATGACTTAGAAAACTTCACCAACATACTTGCCCCATTGAGACATGGTTTCAAGAATATTGCTTTCCTGTTAGGTATAGGACACCGAGATGGTGAACTGCCGTACTACAAGAATCCCAATGTTCCTAATTATAACGAAATAGTAAATTGGAAGTGATGTGTGATGGACAGTTATGAACATTTCAAACAAGTCTGGGAAGAGCAGACAGCACAAATAAAGCCGGCCAAGAAATTGAACCATCTGGTGTTTATTGTGGTACACCCTGACAAAATGAAATGGGATTATGCCTTGGAAAAACAACTACAGATGACGGTGCTACAGACCTCTGGTGGCATAACGGGTTCTGGCACAGGACACGTGCAAAAAATTTGCCTACAAAGTGAACTAAACCAAGTGCTTAGGTCTTGCCAACAGCACACACACGCCATGATATGTGCCACAGGAATGATATTTGACATGACTGCTCGTGTGTCACCCATAACAAGTTTTTACGAATGGACAAAGACAGGCGAATACTGTAGGGGACACATAATTTCCCGTCCCAGATCTGCACACTTGAACGGACAGCACATAGAACTGAACTTAGAAAAATGGAGAGAACTAGGACAACCATCTATCTGGGAAACCTGGAAGAAGTTTAAGAGATCAGTGGATAACTTTCATGACACTTACACGCCGTGGTGGTTGAAGCCTTACAACCGACCAGAAATAAAGAATTTCACTACCCAAGAAAGGAGTGCAAAGGCGTGGTCCTATTACACACTGACTAGAAAGAAAGCACACCAAAGTAAAATGTGGTCTAAAATCAAGGGACTGCCTGACGGATGGATAGACAGCGTGAACGTGAACACCAGGGACAACTACACAAAGATATTGATGAAAAGGATGAGGCCCCGGTTCTATTCCGAGAACACCGAACTAATAGGAAAACTACCAAATCAGAAATTCGATCTAATATTCACTCCGACCGCCGGATACAGTGGAGAAATATTTGCTGACAGACTTGATTTTTGGGGAGAAGTTGTGTTCTATGATTACTGTGCGGAAAATATACACATCAAGCAGAACATTGTGGAAATGCAAATGACCATGGATCAGATTAAGGAATACAGCAAGATGTCCAGACATCCGATAGTGTTCAATGATCACGGATTCTTGCAGAACCACTATCCAGACTATGACATGAAAAAATTCAAAAAGGAGTATGGTGACAGAACGGCACTGCGTATGCTACAATACAAGATGAATAACAAGCACAAAATTGACTACTGGATTATGGACCTGATCAAAACCATTAGAGCGAAATCTAGGTCGAAAAAATATAACGAACTCGTTGATAAGATCAGAGGCAAGGATGTCTTCTTTGATGTTAGCAACATATTCAGTTATCATGTGTCCCACGCAGGGTACACTTTAGATGAGTTAATGGACACGCTGGATGACCTTAAAAAAGTTCTATCCACACACACAAACAGTTTTTACATCAAAGGCACTGCGCCTTGCAAACAGGAGATAGAGTGAAGATATTCGCAGTAAGGATAGGTGACAGGTATGGACCGGAGTATGAGTCATATCTACAATCAAAGTTGCCCGAGTACGAATTTGTTTGGATCAGGGAACCTGTACAGCACGACATATTGATGCAGTGGAACAAGATGTCTGTAATGAACATGGACATAGAAGAACCAGTTGTCGTCATGGACATAGACGTGTTGCTGGTGAATGATTACAAGCAGATGTTTGAATATCCGATCAAACGCGGCGAGTTCCTGTCGATACCTGGTTGGTGGAGGGACACCGAGCGTGAAGGTTACAGTCTCAATGGTGGTTTCTTCAAATACTACCCAACTGATTGCAAGTACATATATGAGAAATTCATGAAGGATCACTTGAAATGGCAGAGACACTACATCGACAACGGCATAACCAAGGGACCAATCAACGGTGAACAATATTTTGTGGAGGATGCAGTGAATGAAAGGTTGGAACTAAAACTCCTACCGAACAGTTGGGTCACACGTTGGTGCAGTGACGAAGTGGTGATCGGTGGCAAAGACATGAAAGAATGGCAGATAAAGACAACAATGAAATATCAACGGCTAACAACCAATGATTACGTGTACCTTGGAGGAGAATTCCATCCAGACATCAAATTTGTACACTTCACACATCATGCAAACAAACCACACGATTGGGAGGGCTATAAATATTTCAAATGATACTTTTATACGGATACATGACATATTGGGTGTTGGCCGCAATAGGAATCACCTATGGATACCATAGGTATTTTGCACACAACGATTACAAGACTAATGCTGTGAGTGAAGTAGTGCTGTTGTACATAGGTTTGCTGTGCGGAGGACGTAGTGCCTTGACCTGGGCAGGAGTGCATAGGATACATCATGCAAACGCTGACACCGACAAGGATCCACACAGTCCGAAAAATCATCCTTGGTACGTGGTACTTTTCAGTCTATGGAAAGTTAAGAACATACCAAGGCAATTCATTAAAGATCTAATAGCGAATCCAAGGGTGATGTTCTTCCACAGATATGGTAAATTTATTTTTGCCGCACACTGGATAATCACACCATTGATTTTTGGCGTAAATGCAGTTATAATTAACCTAATGTTGTTGATACTTTCATACTTAGGTTTTGGTATACTGAACTTTTACGGACATGATGCCAAGGGTCCTGCAAACAACTTACTGATAAATTTGATTGCACCGTTTGAAGGGAACCACAAGGATCATCATGATTACGCAAGAATTTAACAGAGACAGTAGCGTAGAATACGTGCAGATGGACTTTGATGTCCCTGTTAAGCAAATTCTCACAGAGTACGAACTGATCAAGGACAGGTTAGTCACACACAGGCCCGAGGATGGGCACAAAGACTGGTGTGCAGTAACCCTGTATGGGTTTGACTCCGATAAAACAAACAGCCACTGGGAGTACGACAGGAGGAAGCAAAGGCCAAAGGTAACAGATGTAGGAGAACGTTGTCCCAGGACGATCGAGTGGGTAAACAGCCTTCCATACGCAAGGGTGGATGACATAAGGTTTTTAGTGATAAGGCCTGGAGGTTACATAACCAAACACATCGATGTACCGGAACGAAACTGGCTGGAACCACTCAACGTATGTTTGAGCTATCCCAAGGGAAACAGATTTGTGCTGAACAACAGAGATGTTGACTATGTACCTGGCATGCCTTTAGTGTTGAACATTCACTACGAGCACTTTGTAGAAAACAACTCGGACGAAGAGAGGGTACACCTTCTGGTGCATGGCAAAAAGAAAAAGGAGTTTTGGGATTATGTTGAAACCTTTAGACAGCCATAAACCTGCGACATCAACAACTTTCATTCCACACGAGAGGACTGATGTACTCAGAACACTTAAAAATTACAAGTTCAACGAGTCCGACAGGCTGGCGGACAACTACAAGGGAATAGATTGGTTCGGTCTAGAAGCAATTAGCGTGTACGAGAGAGACGGTGAGATAGTGGGTTTTTCAAGCATAGCACATCGTCCAGAATACTTTGAAAAAGGAGAGTGTAGGATTCTCAACAGGTACTACGAGTCGCCAGAGATGCGCAGGACTTCAAAGATCATAGCAGATGATCACGTGTGCGAAATGGCTATGCAACAAATAGACATGGCAAAGAAAATAGGTTTCAAGAAAGCATTCATAAGCAGGTGTAGGTCACCTAGGCATCTCACAAAGTTTATAGATACTATGAGCACGAAAACTAAAACAAAATGGCACTTGGACGGAAAAAAGGTTGCGGTGTGCAATCCCAAAATTGATGAGTGCTGGCAGTACAAGGCATGGATGGATTTATGTTAAAGAGAGATCAATTGCCCGCATTTAAAAAATTGCCTTACACTTTTGACGTGGATAGGATTAATGAAATAGTGAGGCAAATGCCTGTACAGGAGGACGACCTAAAGGTCAAGGAAGGCTACGGTGACCTAGTAGGTGGCAAGACTGCCAAACTACAAAAAGCATTTGGACTTAAATTCACGAGTATAGAGGACGCATATGAATTTTTGGTGAACAACGACGTAGCCGAATCTGAATTGTACAAAAACGAGAGTCGCATAACCAAAGCACTGGGCAACAAGCGTATGGCGTGGGACTACAGGAATTACGTGAAGCCTTATGAAAATTACATAGTCAAAGACAAGGATGGCAAGTATGAGGTAAATGGGTCACCCTACAAGCAGATAGCATTGACAGAGTACAATCCTGAAATGGAGCAACGTGTGTATGACAAGAAAATTCCAAAAGGGAGGTTAGATGAACGACATTACAACAAGGTAAAAGATTGGGTCAAGGGAACTTACATAGAAGATGTTTTGAAAAGTTTCAGGGCGGAACACACCAGGGCAAGAATAGCCATCATGGATCCTGGAGCCTACATAAATGATCACATAGATTATAACACCGATTACTCGGTGCGGTACCACATACCGCTGACCACAAACGAAGACTGTGGTTTCCACGTGATCGACAGGAATGGAGTCAAGCACGAACAGAAGATGTTGCCCGGCGAGTGTTGGTTCCTAAACCAGGGTCTGAGGCACAGCGCCTGGAACAAGGGCAAGACAACCAGGGCACACATAATCATTTCATTCTTGACACAGGAGGACCTCGATGCATAGTATACAGGCACACCTGGGCAGAACAAAGACAAATAATTTTTCAGCAATTGACATACCAGTGTTGGAGAAATATTGTGTAGGAAAGAATGTGCTAGACATTGGTTGTGCAAACGGTGATGTGGTGAAATATCTAGCGGAAACCGGCACAAACGCATATGGCATAGACGGGGACGAAAACGCAATCAAATTATATTCAGAACAAAGAATAAGACACAGGTTGTTATGCCACGATTACACAAAAGGCCAATCATCGTTCAATATGAAAGTTGACGTGGTGCTATCGACAGATTTTTGTGAACACGTGGAAGAGGAGTTTATTGACAATTACATGAAGGATTTTTCTCTAGGCAAAGTGGTGATACTGCATACACCACCGCGAGGCACACCAGGACACCATCACGTGAACACACAGGATAGTCAGTACTGGATATTGTTATTTGCCCAATACGGTTTCAAACTGGATCAGTTTCTAACTCAAGAGGCAAGGTCTATTTCTGACTATCAAAATCCACAGGACATGGATTATTTTATAAAGCATCCGAGCATCTTGCCAAAACACAATTATTTGGTTTTTAGGAAAATATGAAGAAAGTAATAACACACGGACACTGCTCTGCTAGGTATAAATGGCCAACGTGGCCAAATTTCCTTTCCACTTATGTTGGCGATGCGGAAATCATTAATCTAGCAAAGCCTGGGATAGGCAATGAGACAATAGCACGTGATGTTGTAAATGCAGTGTCTAAGTTTAATGACATATCACACGTGTACGTGATGTGGGGTGCTCCTCATAGGTATGATGTATTCACGGAAGGCAAACAGCAAATCAGTAATAACAAGGACAGTTGGTCAATGTATGACAACGACTTTGAATGGACAGTTTCGTACAATGGACACTACAACTCACAACCACACGAGGTATTTGACAGATTTAAGACTCTAGAAAACATACTGTACACACAGTTGTTTTTAGATAGGAAACAAATAGATTACACAATGATGATCTATGACACAAGGACATTGCCAAAGCAAATTAATTTAACAAAACCAGAAGATTTCCTGAGACAACAGATCGACTGGAGCAAATTTCTTTTCTACCAGAATCAACTGGGCCTGAGAGACTTTGCACAAGATCTGTACCCAGACCAGTTTCCTACTCCCGATCAAACAAAGGGTGATAGGCATCTTCATCCATTGCCATATCCTCACTACAAGTGGGTAAAGGATATAATGTTCAAAAGTGTACGGGAAGTTGAAGATGCTCAGCGTTATGCCAATTGGCAGGAGGAGGACGCACATTGGATGCCAGAGGCCAAACGTGTGTTACCTTACGAGGAGTATGATGCCTAACTACATTGAAACACAGTACACTCCTGACGTGAACCTGCTGAAATCTTATATGTCGGACCACTGGGAGGACAGCAATGAACTCTACAAGGAATACATGAGTTGGGAAAACAACAAGTTCTTCGTGCAGGAGATAAAAAATTTTGACAGGCGTCTGTTACGTGAGATAAAGAAAATATGGAACTACATGGGTATCAGGCCTCGAGAATGGAGATGCAATTTCTTCAGAGTTTTACCAGGCGGGGAACTGCCCTTGCACATTGATGTTTTAAGTCAGTGCAGTGTGGTTGTTCCAATGACCGAGATGACCGGTGAATTGTATTTTGATGACGGTTCTGAAGTGCTGTATAATAACATGACAATAATTAATACTAAAGTGGCGCACGGCGTAAAGGCACCAACAAAGGAACGCATAGTTTTCCACATGGGCATACACGACACGCCATTCGAGGAGATTAAAATTGGACACAATTCATAACAGCAATGAGACTCTATGGCAGGGTGTGTTTCCCGAAGAGGGAACGTACCAGATAGAGAACTTCTTGAGCAATGAAGAAGTCAAATTTATTATAGATTGGTACTACAAGGAAAAACCCAAACAAGGTTTTTATTTGCAGGAGAAAGCGTTGCAGTTCATTGGCGACCATCACGAGGATCCATCCATCAAGGAGATACTTTACCCTAGGATAAAACAGCATTTCGGTGACTTCAGGTTATACAGTGAACTCCACAATGACACCAATCCGCACAGTGCAGATTTCATATGTGAGCAGACCAGGATATTTGGGCCACACACTGATGCCATAACACATATACCAGGCTGGCTGACACAGAAGGACATCATAATTCCCTTGTGGATTGAGAATGACGCAGAGACACACACATACGCGATGAATCAAAGATGTTACAGACGTGGCACTCACTTCAGGAAAGGATCAACGGACACAGGAACCAATGTATACTCCAACGTGTTGCGTGACAGTTACGAGGTGCCGGGTGTGACAAATTTGAATGGCACAGAAATAGATAATGAATTCATAGAGACACACATAGGTGACAGGTTCCTCAAATCATACTTCGAGGGATTGACCGTGGAGACTGTGGAGCAGAACGTGCCTGGAAACGCTATAATAAAAGATTCAAGTGTGATACATGGCCCTTGCAATTACAACCTTGTAGGCTCTGCACGGAAACTAAACATAAGCATCAGGATGTTCAAGCAAGTGGACACATGGGCACCCAACACTGTGTTCAGCGACGTCAACTTTGAAGCCTGTAACAAAAGGACTTACTATGCCAAAGTATAAAACGGACAGGCCCTTCACGGAAGAACAACTAGAGGGCATGGATGTCATTCATGATCCAAACACCAAAATGTTTGAATGCCAGTACGAAGAATCGTACGTCGTAGAGGATTTCATCAACGGCGTTGAGTGTGGGACCTTAGAATTATGGTTCAAGGACAACTATCCAAAGATAGGTTACGACATCAACGATCACGTGTACCATATCACTTTTCCCATGGTGCACAAGGTCGTGTCTGACATAGTGCGTCCCAAGATCTATGAGCACTTTGGTGATGACGTAATATTCTACAGTGATGTCAGCAAGGATCCCATGAGCGTGGGAGACCAGTTCTTCAAATCCAAGAGACCGTATGGGCTTCACACGGATGCGGTCACACACCTAGAAGGCTACAGGCCATTCAAGGACATAATCATTCCAATCGCGCTAGATGGCATTGACGAGAGCCAATATGTCACTTTCAACCAGAGGTACAGAGGCCGTGCTACTCACTTCATGCGGGGCAGGATAAAAGGCAGTTTTGCCAACTATGCCAACGTAATCAGGTATCAAGACTATGAGGAATACGGAGTAGAGGGCATAGACAGAAGCGGTCGCGATCATGACATTTTGAAAAAGATGATGCCCGATCACATACCCATGAGCGTGTATGAAGGTCTAACCATAGAAAAGATTTTACCATGGCGTCCTAGGTGTGCAATAGTGCATGACAGCAGTGTTCTTCACGCACCCGCTGATTACAGGGCACAGGGTTGTAAGGTAAAAGTTGGCCTGACACTGCACCTTATGAAGGCCGATCCAACATACAGCAACAAATTAGAAGGATATTACACTCCGTTTAGCCGATACACAAAGCCTTTAATTAAAGCATAAATATCCGTACATGGCATACAAAATTAACAACACCTTCGGTACTTTACTGATCACGTTAGCGGATGGCACTATAGACACCGCAACAACGGACCTTACGCTTTTTGGTAAAGGGTATGCAGGCTTTGGTGAGAAACTCAATGAAAACTTCGTCAAAGTATTAGAGAATTTTAACAACACATCGGCACCCGGAAACAAGCAACAGGGACAGTTGTGGTTTGACAAGACCAACAAACAGATAAACGTCTACACAGGTGACAAATGGAAACCTGTTGGATCAACAACAAATTCTACAACATCTCCAACCAACGCGGTACAGGGAGATCTTTGGTTTGACACCACCAATCTCCAACTGTACGTTTACAATGGTTCGGTGTGGGTTTTGATAGGTCCAACGTCAGTTGCGGGATCAGGGGTAACACAGGTCATCACTGAGACTGTTTTGGACAACACGGGTGTGTACAGGTCTATACTAAAATTAGTCACACAAGACACAGTGGTGGGCGTGATATCAAATCTTGCCTTCACTCCTAGTTCCAGCGACACAGTGGGAGCGGCACTGATCACGGCAGGTTTCGCCAGCGTGGCACAGGGTATACAACTTTCTAGTTCTGTGTCGAATGCCAAGTTCAGGGGAACGGCCACTGACTCAGATGCACTGGGCGGAGTGGCAGTGGCAAACTTCCTAAGATCAGACCAGAATGATTCAACGACAGGACACCTAGAGATCCTGAACGACAACGGTCTACGTATCGGAGCGAGCAGTGACATAGAGATGACCATGTCCGGAGACAATTTCACAATAGCGAACGTCACACAAGACGGCGACATCAAGTTCACGGTAAATGACGGCGGATCCACTAAGAGTGTGATCACAATGCACGGTGATAGCGGTGACGTGAGGATACACGGAAATCTAACAATAGATGGTGACACAGTCACCAGCAACACTTCCACACTAACTGTGGAGGACAACATAATAGAACTTAACAGGAACATATCATCCGCGTCAGGTATGCCCAACTACTCGGGTCTGAAGGTCAACAGGGGTGAGACATCTGTGGCCACAGAACAGGATCTTTACTGGGTGTGGGATGAAACCTTTGCTGATGACGGAACAACCATATATGGAAACGCGGGCGGTGCCTGGACTGCATTCAAGTCGGGTGGTGGAGACGAGCTGTCAGCACCCACTTTGGTGGACATAAGGGCCAACGTGGTACACGCAACGTCAACATCGGCGCAGTACGCTGACTTGGCAGAACGTTATGCCACAGACACAGAGGTAGAAGTGGGAGACGTGGTCATGTTGGGTGGAACAGCGGAAATTACCAAATGCAATGACGAGTTGTCAGATGCAGTGTTTGGTGTGGTGTCTGAATCACCGGCATTTTTAATGAACGCACAGGCCGGCAACGACGAGACACACCCCATGATAGCACTAAAAGGACGTGTTTTTGTCAAAGTAACGGGCACAGGGCAGGCAGGTGATCGTTTGGTGTCTGCGGGCAATGGCGAGGCACGTGTGGCGGACATGGAAGAATGTACCGCTTTTAACACGTTGGGACGCCTGATCAAGGCTAAATACAACGTAGAAACAGCATTAACAGAATGTGTGATAGGAGTTAAATAATTTATGGCATACGTAGCAGGTGATAAAATCAAAGCAACTGAGTACAACACGTTTGTAAACAGTTCATCAGATCCTTATGGATACAACCATTTCGCAGGAACAGGTTCAGGCGCATACGGTCTTGGACAAACCCACATAGGTGTGGTCTCAGGTGGAGACACAGTAATAACTGCCTCTCAATGGAACACTCTTTTGACTGCAATGGACAACATAGCCAATCACACAAACGACACACTGACAGCGAGGACGCAGGTCAGTACAGGTGACACCATAGCCATCAAGGCGGCGGTCGCGGCAGACCTTGCCACACTGGCGGCTTCAGTAGCGGCAGGATCACCAAACGCGACAGCACTGGGAACCAACGCGGTAGGTTCATCGACCAACTCGGCCACATGGAACTCTTCTTCTACTATTGAAAGATCAGTAACATTCGCAAGTGCGGACAAGATGAGACACTTCTTCAACGCAGGCGGTAAGATCAGGATTGATCCATCATGTATTACAGGTATCGACGGTTCAAAAGATGATGTGTTCAATGAGCTGACAGCAGTAGGGACAGGAAACCTAGACATCGGACAGACTGCTACAACAAGATCAGGTTCAGGCGAGACACTGACCACAAACGGTCTGGCACTTGGTTTCAGAGATCTGACAACTTCTTACCAGACATTATTGAAATTGACTTCTAACAACGCAGGTTACACATCAAACACAGTTGAGTACCAGGCCAAACTGGACGCGGCTGTTGACTCTAGCACTGTGATCACGATCAAGATGATTTCAACTGACGCGGCGGATGACGGAACATTTACCTCAGGAAACACATCGGGTGTACCGGCTAATCCAAACGAAGCACCAAGGATGACTTTGGCATTGATCGAAGTGTATCCAACCAATGCAGAAGGACTATCAGCGAACATACAGTCACTTTCTAACGCGGAAGTTTCAAACTCAGCATCGTAATAATTTTACCAGGTTGAATTACCACCATAATTATTGTATAATTGTGGCATGGATATTGGCGAACTAAAAAAACAATCTGACCTTTCCTATGACATCTCAGTTGCCAAGCGCAACGCCTTGGAGAAGGCACACTCACGACTGATAGTCGTCTACGAGGAACACATATTCCGTGCGGATGCTGAGACCATCTGCCTGGCCAGGACTCTGATGGAGACCAATGACAAGTTCTTCGTGTTGGACACGAATCAGAATCCTGTGGAGATTGTGAATCCAAAAGAATTTTTAAAGAAACTCATAGAGAGAAACCAGGAGGCCATTAGTTCGTATCATCAAATGTCTGAGACGTTTGCAAAGAGAGGCGATTGATGACCAAGGGTGTATTGCTATTTTGCTTTGACACAGCAGAAGTAAAGTATCACAAGATACTGGAACGTTGTGTCGCGCTCGTGAAGAAAAATTTAAAATTAGAGATAACAGTGGTGACAAACTTTGACACCTACAAAAATCTCAAACCGCTGGGTTTCATAAACTACAAATTCATAGAACCTGAACTGGGTAACACAAAGTTGGGCAAGGAATGGCGCAACGTGGACAGGCACCTGGCCTATGAACTTTCTCCCTATGACACCACCATGGTGATGGACATCGATTACTTGCCGTTCTCGGACAACCTACGCAAGTTTCTGGACACAGGATATGATTTCCTGATCAGCAAAACTGCACACGATCTAACAGGCAGGAACACCTTTGATCAGAGGCGCTGGAGCATGATAGACATGGTGTGGGCCACTGTGTTTGTGTTCCGCAAGGGCAAGAAGGCCAAGCGTGTGTTTGACACCCTGAAGTATGTGAAAGATTATTACGCTTACTTCTTGGAACTTTACAGGATATATGACAAGCAGTTCAGGAATGACTATGCATTTGCAATCGCCCTACAACAGGCCAACGGTTTCCTGGATTACGACACATTACCCATCAGTCTGCCAACTTTGCCGCCCGACTGTGAGGTACTGCAAATCGATGATACAGGCATAGCCTGGAAGTATCAGGACCAGTTTAACTTTACCACAGATCAGGACGTACACGTTTTGAACAAGGAGTTGGCCAATGTCTAAGGGATTCCTATGGTTCGCACAGAACAACGAAACCACTGACTATGTTGAGTTAAGCATTAAACTGGCGGAAAGCATAAAGTTGTGGAACAGTGAAAACAAGATATGTGTTGTGACCGATGAGAAGAGTAAATTTGAAAACAAAGCAGTGGACTATGTAAAAGTACTCAGACAAGACGACAGTGCTCAACACACAAACAAATGGGCAAACGAACACAAAGCATTTTACATTTCTCCATTCACCCACACAATAAAATTAGAAAGTGATATGTTATGGACCACAAACACAGATTGGTGGTGGAATCATCTATGGCAACACGATCTTGTTTTCAGTGTAGACTGTAGGAACTACAAAGACGAAATAGTCAAGAATACACCATATAGAACTTTGTTTGTGCGTAACAGTCTGCCAAATATCTACAACGGACTGATGTATTTCAGGAAAAGCAAAAAAGCACAGAAATTTTTTGACACGGCAAGTCATATCACACAGCATTGGCAAGATGTGAAAAAAACAATGTTAATAAACTGCCATGATGAATATCCAAGCACAGATGTCGTGTTCGCACTCGCTTATAGAATGATCGATCCCACAAACAGGAACCTGATAGACTATGACTGGTTCAAATTTTTACACCACAAACCTTCTGTAAACGGACTTGATCACACCAGGGATCATAACAATTATCTGTTCCCAAACAAAAATAAAAACGCCTACTACCTAGGTCACAAGAGGGTGTCTCGGGTATGGCACTACTTCGACAAGGAGATCGATGTCAGAATTTCTTAAAGCATTCGAGCAACAGCCAACACCACCGGTGAAGAAGCATTTCGTCACGGTGCAAGGCAAACAGTGCGAGGTCAGCCTCGAGAAGAAACTGGAGGTCATCAAAAATGGTGAGGAAAATTATGTGATCACAAAGTTTGGTATAGCATTGAGAAAGCCGAGCAGACTAAAAACACGTTACACTGTACTCAAGCGAGCGGACAATGGTTACAAGTTCGAGCATGGCGACATACACTGGCCAAACTCAGTAGAACAAAATGGAGAAACATGGCAGATAGAGTACGAGTAAGCGACCTAGACTTCGTGTACATCAGTTTCAAGGAACCCAACAAGGAACACAACTGGGCAGACCTCAAGAACAAGGTGCCATGGGCCAAGCGTGTTGACGGCGTAGTGGGTTTTGACTCGGCACACAAGGCCGCGGCGGAATTGGCGGAGACTGAATTCTTCATAAGTGTTGACGGCGATAACATAATAGATGAATCGTTCCTGTTGGAGACGCTGGACTGGACGAAGACCAATCCCAAGGCAGTGCATCGCTGGAGGGCAAAGAACAACATCAACGGACTGGTGTACGGCAACGGAGGACTGGTGGGTTGGGACAAGCACACGTGCCTCTCCATGAGGACACACGAGAACGCAGACTCGGAAGAGAACAAGATGGATTTCTGTTGGGGAGTGCCACATGAGAACCTGCACAACTGCTACTCGCAGACAGTGATAAACGCAACCGCACAACAGGCGTTTGTGGCCGGATTCAGGGAAGGCGTAAAGATGTGCACCAACAAGGGAATTCCTATAGAGCCTAGCAACTTCGCAAAGATATGGCCAGTGAACCTACGCACACTGTCTACCTGGTGCACGGTGGGTGCTGACGTAGAGAATGGCAAGTTCGCCATGCTGGGTGCCAGGATGGGCAGTTTCTACACCGTAGTGGACCACAAGAACTACGACTTCGACGTGAGTGACCTCAACTCGATGGCGGACTATTTCCACTCAACGGTGCAACCGGCAAACATAGATAGGGAATTAGAGATGTGGGGCAACAGCCTGAGGCAACAACTGGACTTACCCATAGCGGATTTTGATGACGACGACAGTAGGTTCTATAGGTTCGTCATGCCAGAACACATAAACAGAGGAGTGCAAGACCGTGAGTACAAGTGATTACAAGGCACAGGCCGAACACGCCAAGAAGAAACTGGCAGAGATATCGCCCACGATGTGCCTGGCCAAGTGGAACCAGGTCTCACTACACCTGCCCACTGGACTGACCAACAGTTGCTACCACCCACCCCTGCACGAGATAGACGCCGAACAACTGAAACACAATCCGGCCGCACTGCACAACACCGCGGAGAAACTGCGACAGCGTGAGCAGATGCTGAACGGCGAGCGTCCGAAAGGATGTAGTTACTGCTGGAAACTGGAGGACACGGGCGAGATGTCGGACAGGCACTACAGGTCCGGTGAGCCATGGGCCATGCAGGACTTCAACGAGATAAGACAGAATCCAATGACCACAAGTTGGACACCCAGGTACGTGGAGGTAAACTTCAACCACGCTTGTAACTTCAAGTGTAGTTACTGTTCGCCACAGTTCTCCACAACCTGGGGCAAGGAAACCGAGAGGTACGGCGAGTTCCCCACAACACCACCACACAACGCACCCGAGCACTTCCAGGGCAGGAGGCGTCCGATACCAAACCGCGAGGACAATCCCTACGTGAAGGCTTTCTGGGAATGGTGGCCCACGCTGTACAAGAACCTGAAGCACTTCCGCATGACGGGAGGAGAGCCCATGATGGACCCAAACACGTATAAGGTCTTCCAATACGTCATAGACCATCCCAAGGATGACCTACATTTGAACATCACGTCAAACTTCTGCCCACCGGATCCCAAGTTGAAGACAAAATACTTCAACATGCTACAACAGATATGCCTGCAGGAAAAGGTGGAACACGTGATGCAGTTCGTCAGCGTGGATGCCTACGGCAAGCGGGCCGAGTACATACGTAACGGACTAGACTTCGAATACATGATGGCGAATGTGGAGGAGTTCCTGGATCGTATTCCACACAGGAATTCGGTCACGTTCATAGTGACCTACAACAACCTCAGTGTCACCAGCATGGACAAGTTACTAGTGAAGATACTGGACCTGCGTAAGCGTTACAGCAAGGACTACCAGCGTGTGTGGTTCGACGTGCCACTGCTGAGACAACCGGCGTGGCAACAGATAACCATGTTGCCCGAGTCGTACCAGAGCATACACGAGGACAACATAAAGTACATGGAGCAGAACTCCGGCGAGGACAACGGGCTACACATATTCAAGGACTTCGAGATCCAAAAGATGCGACGCAATCTCGCATACTGGCGAGAAAACGCTGACGCGAGCGCATCTCTGAAAAAGAACTTTTACGCATTTTTTAATGAACACGACCGCAGGCGGTTGACCAACTTCCAGAACACGTTTCCTGAGATGTTGGAATTCTGGGAGGATTGCAAGAACTCATGATAATAACACAAGGACATCATGTTCAAGAGTGACATACTCTGCCCACAACGAGAACTAGATAAGTTAAGGAATTACTATGGATGATTTAGAATACAAAAAACAGGTCTTAGACACAAAGAGTGCCAGTTTCTGTGGTGCCAAATGGTATAACGCCACGATATGGTTAGGGTCTGGAATGACCACTAGTTGCCATCATCCATTGCCACATAAAATTGATTTTGAAGAGATCAAAATAAATCCCAGTGCCATACACAACACAAAACAAAAAAAGGAACAACGAAGGCAGATGCAGTCGGGCGAACGTCCTGCCGGTTGTGAATACTGTTGGAAGATAGAGGACATAGGCAGAGACGCCATAAGCGACAGGGTATACAAAAGTAAAATCTTTTCAAACGAATCACTAGACGAAGCATACAAAACAGACCATAACACAGATTGGAATCTTAAAACACTTGAGATAGCATTTGATAGAACTTGTAATTTTAAATGTACATATTGCAATCCAGCGTTCAGTTCTACATGGGCAAATGATATCAAGCAGAAAGGTGCCTACACAGGACTTAAATCTGATGGCAGAAACCATTACACACACAGTCACGAAAGTGCTGAACCGTATAAGAAAGATGAAACCAATCCCTACGTGGAAGCATTTTACAAATGGTGGGAAACCGATTTACACAAAAGTCTAGACGAATTAAGGATCACAGGCGGTGAACCCATGATGTCACCAAACCTATGGCGTTTGTTAGATTGGATAGAAACACAGGGCGATAAAATGAATCCCCATATGCGTATTGCAATCAATTCAAATTTGGGAGCCAAGCAAAGCATAATAGATAGATTTAAAACAAAGTTAAAAAATTTTAAAAATTTCCATCTGTATACAAGTTGTGAGGCCACATTCAAACAAGCCGAGTACATTAGGGACGGTTTGAATTATACAGATTGGCACAGTCAGGTACTGCATATGATGGTAGATAAAGTGCCAAGTGAGATACACAACATGGCAACAATCAATGCCTTATGTTTGGAATCGTTACCGGAGTTCTTAGAGAAGATTGTGTGGTTGAAAAGTGCAAGTAAAGTTTATGGCCCAAAAATCAACTATACACTTAATATTTTGAGGTTTCCGAGTTTCCAATCTCCGTTGGTGTTGCCAGACGATCTTAGGAATAAATTTAAGAGCGACATTGAAAAGTACTTAACTACTAATGAGAAATGGTTAGAGGGTATGGAAATAAATCAAACACAAAGACTTATTGATTATCTTGATGTTGTCAAAACACCACACGCAGGTGCGGCCACACAGGATAAACTACAGAAAGATTTCAAAACATTTTACAGTCAATACGACAAAAGATCAGGAAAGGATTTCGAGAATACTTTCCCAATAATAGGAGAATGGTATCGTGGCATATGAGTACGGGGCCAAGGAGCCTGACAAGTTAAAGATAAAAGACATGACTCCACGTGAGAAGGAGTTGTTGATAGAGTCGGACACTTTCTGTATGCTTCCGTGGATGCACCTCCATGCGTACCCAGATGGTAGGGCATACCCTTGCTGTTTCGCATTTGATCCATATCCTGTTGGTGACCTGAACAAGCAGAGCCTCAAGGAAGTTTTCAACGGCGACAAGATGAAGCAGATGCGATTGAACATGCTGGACAACAAGCCATGCAAGGAATGTGGCAAGTGTTATGACCAAGAGCAGAGCGGATTCTTCTCTATGAGATTAAGTTCCAACAAGCATTTTGGACATAATATAGGACTTGTGGAATCCACACAGCCAGACGGATCCGCAGACTTCGTAATGAAGTACTGGGATATTAGGTTCAGCAACATCTGTAACTTCGCCTGCAGGAGTTGTGGCACATGGTTCAGTTCCAACTGGTACGAGGACCACATCAAGATAACAGGGGGACCACCTAATCACGCCAAGATAATCAAGGTGGGCAGGTCCGCGGACGACATGTTCCAGCAGGTGCTTGATGAGATAGAACATTCGGAACAGTTCTATTTCGCTGGCGGCGAGCCTCTGATAATGGAGGAGCACTACCGTATATTGAAGGAATTGGACAGGCGCAAGATGTATCACGTTAGATTGATATACAACACCAACTTCTCCAGATTAAAGTTCAAAGATATGGACGTGTTGGAGTTATGGAACAAGTTTGAATCTGTTTCAATAGGTGCCAGCCTTGACGCAGAGGGTGAGCGTGGTGAATTCTTGAGGAAAGGAACCATATGGGAGAACACGCTGGCCAACAGGAAAAGGATGATGGAGGTTTGTCCACAGGTAGATTTCTATGTGTCAGCCACCGTCAGCCTACCCAACGCACTGCACGTTGTGGATTTCCATAAGAGTTGGGTGGAGAAAGGTTTGATTAAGCCACAAGATTTCAACTACAACCTATTACAGAGTCCCACGTGGCAGAGGATAGACATATTGCCCAAAGAGTACAAGCAACAGATAAAAGAAAAATATGAGGAACACATCAAATGGTTAAGACCCCTAGACCCGTTGACCAGGGCAATTAAGGGTTTTGAATCTGCCTTGGATTGGCTTTACAAGAGAGACCTACCTCAACATCTCGATAGGTTCTTTGAGAATACAAGGAAGTACGACAAAGTGAGGAACGAGAACTTCCTCGAAGTGTTCCCTGAATGGAAAGAATTATTCGAGAAGTATGAAAAACAGGATTAGACCTAGCGAAGGCAATAAAACTTTCTGTATGGCGCCTTGGACACACACCTACCTTTCGCCACAGATGGAACGCAGGTTGTGTTGTAGTTCAAGGGAATCCGCAGAAAACTTCAAGCAATACATAGACACAATAGATCCAAAGGGACACAATGACAAGTTGAACCTCACCACTCTGGACGAGCACTGGAACTCCGAGTACATGAAGGCAGTGAGGTTAAAACTGATGGCAGGTGAGGAGATACCCCAGTGTGCTGTTTGCAATCACAAGTTACTGAATGAACAGGTTTACAGGCAACATTTCAATTGGCTGTACAAGGATCAAGTGCAACAGGCATATGACAGCACTGATGAGACAGGTGCAACCACAATGAAGGTGCAGAGTTTCGACTACAGGTTCTCTAACCTTTGCAACTTCAGTTGTAGGATGTGTGGAGACATGTTGTCCAGCACCTGGGAGACAGAGAACAAGAAACATGGCAAGGGCGACTATGAGAATTACCGTATATGGGGTAGGAAGGACATCAAGGCGCAGTTAGAGAAGTTCCATGATCAGCAAGTGGTACGGGAATTCACTGAGGCGGTAGAGGACAAAAGGATAACCGAACTTTACTGGTGCGGTGGTGAGCCACTGATGTGGAAGATACACTGGGAGGCCATGAAGCGTATCGTTGAACTGGGTTACCAGCATCAGGTACTGGCCAGGTACAACTCAAACATGAGTCGTATAAATTTTTTCAATCTAAACCTGTTCGATGACATCCTAAGTCATTTTCCAAATTGGCAAATATGTGCTTCGATAGATGGCACGGGAGAAATAGGGGAGTACATCAGGACGGGATTGAAATATGAAGAATGGCTCGCTAATATGAAGTACGCCACTAGGTTTGCGGATGGCGGACGCAGGCGCATACAACTTGATCTCACGATCACACTGCCTGGCCTGTTTGATCTAGAGAACATGGTTGCCTTAAGCAATGACCTAGGCATAGAATTACTGACGAAGCAGGTTTTCAATTTCTCACACGACAACGCTATGGCACCTCTGTTTATGCCATACGACATTATGAGCGAGATCATTGACGACGTAAGGGACAAGACACTGAAATATAAAAACAAGAACCTCAACAACTTCTTTGGACAACTGGACGAGATGCAAAGACAGAAACGCAACAACGAATTAGTCTATGAAACGGAGAAACATAAACAAGGACAAAAGGACGGTAAAGCAGAAATTGAAAGGCTAGATAGAATACGTGGCACTGACATAACAAAGATACTGTCCAAAAACAAGAAAGCATTGGAATGGTGGAAAAGTATTTAAAATCTAATATGTGTATGATACCATGGACCAGTCTAGAGACAAGACCGGGTGGCGAATACAAGCCTTGCTGTATGTACAGGGAGGACTTGAAGGACAGTGCTGGTGTGCCTTTCAACACGAGAAAACATTCCATCACAGAAGTGATGCAGTCAAAGGCAATGGAGGACCTCAGAGAGTCTTTCAAGCGAGGAGAAAGACCCGCTGGCTGTGAAAGTTGTTGGAAAGAGGAGGACGGTGGGAAGACGTCTAAGAGGCAACATATGTGGTACAAGGCTCCACACCTTGGACAGATGCACATAGCACAAGACACCGTCGAGCCGAGATTCGTTGACCTTAAACTAGGAAACATATGCAATCTGAAATGTAGGATCTGTTCGCCTCATTCCAGTTCGCAGTGGGTCAATGACATGATCAAGATAGATCCAACGGGCAAGGACAAATGGAAGGAGTACAACACAAAGGGACTATGGCCACGTGAGGAGAACGTGTTCATGAAGGATTTGGAGAACCACATAGAACAGATACGTTTTTTTGAGATAACTGGTGGTGAACCCCTAATGATTCAACAGCAATTTGATGTCCTTCAAAAATGCGTTGACAAGGGAGTGGCTAAAAACATAGAGATACACTACAACACCAACGGAACACAGTTTCCAGAACAAGCAATAAGAGATATCTGGCCACACTTCAAAAGGCTAGAGATAGCATTTAGCATAGACGATACGGAATCTCGATTTGAGTACCAGAGGCATCCTGCCAAATGGCATGAAGTGAATGATAACATCAACAAGTTCAAACAGGCGGGACTATCAAACTTTTCAATGCAGATCTGTACCACTATCAATTTTTTCAATGTTGCTCATGTTGACGAACTTGCTCACCAAGTGAAAGAATGGAATCCAGATTTTTGGTACATCAATATACTGCATCATCCAGTTGAGTTTGACAGCCAACAGATACCTATCGCGATAAAGCAACAAATAGCCAACAAATTATCAAAATCCAAGATATACAAGAAGGAGATACAGACTGCTATAGATTACATGATGCAAGAACCTGCATACAAGATAAATGATTGGCATTCAAAAGTCCAGGAAAAAATTATGCAGATAGATTCTGTCAGGAAAGAAAATTTCAAACAAACATTTCCATTTTTAAATAGTATGGTTGGAGTATATGACTAAGAAATTTATAGCAGGTGGGTGCAGTTTCACCTTTGGACACGAACTCAGTGACGACGACAAGGGCAAAACGCCAAGCAAGAAGTCATGGGCTCATCTCCTTAGGGAGCATACTACATGGGAGTACGTTTGTGCCGCCAGGGCAGGATCAGGCAACAGCGGTATTGCTCGTAGGGTATTCAATGCTGTGTCATCTTTTGAGACGGATCAGATCGGCGGAGTGGTGGTCATGTGGAGTTTCTTGTCTCGCTATGACTGGGCTATGCCAAGGCACAGGGAACTGGAGGGCACCAGGTGGGCCAGCATATCACCTTGGGACACAGAGACCGGTAACGAGGAGGCATTCAGGCACCTGGCCGGTTCAGAGGGACAACAGGAACAATGGAAGGCACGCAGGGAGACATTCAAAGAGACCGGGGTCAAAGATTTTGCCGAGGCCATATACCGATACGGCGCAAACCAGTACCACGAGACATACCTCAGTTGGAAGAGCATCATCTGGTTGCAGAACATTTTGGAAAAGAAAAACATTCCTTATATGTTCACACTTGCAGACAACACCTTGTTTTACCAAGAGTTCACCCATCACAAGGACCAGGATGCTTTCATGCAGGCACTGTATTCAGAGATTGATTTTACCAAGTGGTACAGTTTTGGTGAGAGAGATATGGGGTTCAACCAATGGGCAATTATGAATGACTATGAACGTGGCACTACACATCCACTAGACAAAGCACACAAAGATGCTACAATGTTAATGTTACCAACTTTTAGAAAACTTATAGGAGACAAGAAATGATCAAATGGTTTAAAAGCATATGGAACAAGATCAAGGAAGAGATCAAGTACAGGAAGAGACTTAAAGAATTAAAGAAGAAAGACCCGTTTATCTACAAGTAAAATGGAAATACTTAACAAAGACAAACTTGTACAGAAACTAGAAGAATGGAAAGGACATCCTTCTATACAGAATCTGATGGATAAATTCAGCAAGTTGCAGTCATACACCAAACAACAGATCAAGGAATCCAAATACGAACTTGTGGAGATGCCATACATAGACTGCTCAGAAGATCCAGTCAGGCCAGAACTGGACCTTGCATTCAGGCAGACATACGGAAGGAAAGTATACGGACTCAAGGACGACGTCGGAGATATAGCGGCAATAATCTGTTTCGCTTTCACAGACGAAGTGCCAAAGACAATAGAGGAAATGGATCAGATGAGTTATGACGCGGCACTCAAAGCGGTGCACAGGGCAGGAGTACAAGGTTCCATAGCGATAGCGTACACAGTATGGGCAAAGAAGAAAGGCGGTGGACGAGCCATAGTGAACGAGGTTTACAAGATGGTCAAGAATTCAAATCATCTTAACAGGTTGGTTACACTTTCTCCACTCACAGACATGGCTAGGAATTTCCACACAAAGAACGGTGCAAAGGAACTGCAAGTGAACGAGACCACACAAAATTTTGAATACGACATCACGTTGGAGGAATGGGAAACTGCCTTAGAAAAAGCAAAAGGTTTCTTTAGAATAAAATGACCTGGTGGAACTGGTACTGTTATAGGTGCAAGTGGAAGGGTGTGGCCAATGAACTCGACAAAGACGATTCGGCAAATGAATGGTACGTCTGTCCAACGTGTAGCAGTGACGACATAGAAGACATGGGTTGGCACGAGGAGCAAGATGAGAATACTGGGAATTAATTGTATGAACCACGATGCCGCAATGGCAGTGGTTGAATACAAGGAGGATAAAGGCAAAATACTCTGGGCCGCACACTCGGAGAGATATTCCAAAGTCAAAAACGATCACTATTTGAATTGGGCGATTGTCAACGAGGCCAACACTTATGGTCCTTTCGACAAAGTGGTATATTACGAGAAGCCTTGGCTCAAGAAAACCAGGCAGTTATACGCAGGGCAGTACAGCGATGCCTTGAGTTACACGGAACTGCCTCAGTGGCACCTGGATCACTTCAACATTAAGATAGACGAGTATGTAAGACACCACGACTCACACGCGGCCGCGGGATACTTCACATCACCTTTCAGTGAAGCAACAATCCTCACAGTGGATGCCATAGGAGAATGGGATACGGTGTCAATATCAACCGCATTGAACAGGACGATCACAAGGCGTGAAACTATAAAGTATCCACACAGCCTGGGAATACTATATTCTGCATTCACACACAGGTGTGGTCTCAAACCCGCCGAAGAGGAATACATCCTAATGGGCATGGCCGCATACGGCACTCCAAAATACAAGGATGACATCTACAACGACTTTGTTGAACAATCACCTTTTAGACTCAAACAAAATTTGCACAGAGGACTGGGAGATTGGCACCCAGAGGCGGACGTGATGGACATTGCCGCCAGCATACAGGCAGTGACTGAAGAGTGTCTTGCCAATCTGTGGCATAGGGCCAGCAAGTACGCATCAAGAAATCTTGTCTATGCGGGAGGAGTTGCGTTAAACTGTGCCGCCAATAGGGTGTTGGCCAATTTGGGATTGTTTGATAACGTATGGATCATACCTAACCCCGGTGATGCTGGATCAAGTGTGGGTTGCATTGCCGCACACGAAAAGAAATTTATAGAATGGGAGAATCCATTCCTTGGACACAACATAGATGGTGAGTATCCTGTGGACAGTTTGATAAAGGAATTGAAGGAGAACAAGATGGTTGGCGTGGCAAGTGGACGGGCAGAGTTTGGTCCTAGGGCACTTGGTAATAGATCACTACTGGCAGACCCGAGGGGTGAGGACATCAAGGATCTGGTAAACTCAATCAAGAAAAGGCAGAAGTTTAGACCATTCGCTCCTGCCATATTAGAAGAGGATGTAAACGACTATTTTGAACTGCCTAAAGGCGTCAAAAACACCCCTTATATGCAATATACAGCGGCGTGTACTGCTGGTAAAGACTTTCCTGCCATAGTACACTACGATAACACTTCTAGGGTTCAAACCGTGCGAAAAACGGACAATCCAGGGTTCCACGCACTGCTCACGGAATGGAAGAAACAGACCGGTTGCCCAATACTACTAAACACCAGTCTCAACATAAAGGGACAGCCAATAGTCAACGACAGGGCGGATGGTAAAGCATTCACAAACAAATACGGAGTAAAGGTACTAGGATGAGATACGTATTAATTTTTTTGTTCTTGGTGGGTTGTGGATTTAAGCCACACTATAATTGCATTCCTTCATCTGAAAAGATAGACGGGATAGAACAAAAAAAGACAGCAAGGCAAGAAGTATTAGACAAAGTAAAAAATTGCATCGAGCAACCTATAATGGGTGTCTCCAAGGAGTTCTAATGATCAAGTTTAGTGGAGTAGACAGGATATACGATTCATACAGTTGGAGGATAACTCGCAGGGCCAAAGAAGTTTGGCGTTCAGGAAACGTGATAAGCAGTAGGCACGTAGAGGGTTCGTTCCTTGACAAGTTTGAGACAGCAGTGGCAAAGTTTGCCAAGAGAAAATACGGCGTGGCAGTAGGCAGTGGTACAGATGCTTTGTACTTTGCCTTGAAGGCAAAAGGCATAGGACCAGAGAGCACTGTGTTGTGTCCTGCCATAAGTTATCTGGCCACAGCAGAAGCAATCAAACGTACCGGGGCAACAGTGCATTTCGTTGACGTGGACAATAAAGGACTAATATCAAAGTTGCCAGACTTTGGATTGCCCGATGCTGTGGTGTACGTTAACCTTTTTGGCAACCTGGCAGATTATGCCACGCTCAAGGAGTATTGTGTCAAAAGGAGAATACCCCTGATAGAGGACGCCGCACAGAGTTTTGGAAGTTACTACAATAATGTGCCAAGTGGAAAACTCGGTGACATAAGCACACTCAGTTTTGCACCAAGCAAACCACTTCCATGTTTTGGAAACGGAGGTATGGTGCTGACCGACAGTGAAGATGAAGCCAACACTATCAGAGGTATGAGATATCATTCGGTAGGTACAGCAAAATTAGATTACGGATACAATTCCTGTCTCAGCAATGATCATGCAAATGTTTTAAATTTTCTTTTGTCAAAATACAACAGTCTTCTGGGCAAGACAAAGAAAGTTAGATACTGGTACGAAACCAAGTTATTAGACCTAGGTATAAGTTCAATACAGACTAGAACTGGAACTGTTTCAAACAACCACAAGTTAGTTGTAAAGGTACAGGACAGAGACGGATTAAGGAAATTTTTAGAGACCAAAGGTGTACAGACTCAGGTACATTACCTACAGCCTATGTCTAAAATGAAAATGTTCGACACAGGACAAGAAATGCCAAATGCTGAGAAATTCTGTATGGATGTGTTATCCCTACCAATTCATCCCTTCTTGAAAAAAGCCGAAGTGCTTTATGTTTGTAGATGCATTGGAGAATACTATGGCATTTGATTGCTTCATAATAGATTTTAAAAATTCAGAGAGTAAAATAAACATAGACAAACTTTCTGGTGTTTTCCCACACGCAAGAGTTATACCATTCGTTGGAAGTTACTTGCAAATTGTGAGATCTGTCTTGAAGGAGTCACGCACACAACACACATGGATGTTGAGTTCAAAAATAGATTACAGTAATTTTGATTTTGATTATATCCCAGAACAGCACCAGGCCTCACAACTGCACGTGTGGAACATCCAAGGGCAAAAAGAGGGAGACACTTTCCTTTTCCCACAAAATTTCTTGGACCAGGATGTAAAGTACCTGCGGGACTACAAGGATGTGAACTATCATTCATATGATGTTGAGTACGATTTTGATTTTTTAGATATACAATACAATCTGCGTGATGTGATAGACAGCCTACCGAAACACAGTGTTCCTAACTGTGCCTACATAAAATATTTAGAATACCCTGATGCAAAAACTATCTATCCTTCTTACTGGGATGATCTCAAGGTGTACATAGATGATACCACTTTTTACATACCCGGCAAGGCACTGGACAGCATCAAGACGCAGGTTTATGACTATCCTCTGCTTTACACTTTGTCTGATAAAAAACAAAAGGATTGCTTTGACATCGCTTTCATTTCAAACGGAGAACCTTTTGAACAGCATAATTTTGATAGGTTGCAGAAGCACATCAAAGAAAAGAATCTAAAAAATCAACTGCATTGGATACGTAATGTTGACGGCAGGACCAAGGCATACAAGAAAGCGGCTGAAACAGTGTCCACTGAATATTTCTATGCCGTGTTCGCAAAGAGCATGGTACGTGAAGATTTCTTGTTTGACTACACTGTTGACAGAGGACTGTCCAGGAGGCACAGGATATTCCACGCAAGATTGAATGAACTAGATCTTGAGTACGGAACTTTCAACATCAATCTTTACAGTAGGTCACTTTGCCTCGAGACACCAGATGACAACATATTGGATTTCACTCTTTCTCAGCCTCACCAGGTGGTAGGAATTGTTGCAAGTGAATCTTTGTTGGCTCCTGATCCCTACACAGCGTGGAAGAATGCGTTCAGAGAAGTGTCCAAACTAGTGTTGTGGCAGAGCAAACGACCAACTGTTGAGACACGTCATAGGCTGAATAGATGGCTTGCCACAGAGAACGAATGGTTGGCCAAGGGTGCCCACGATGGCAAAAGTTTTACAGAAGAATGTGAGTTCGATGAAGAAAAAATTCTAAGGACTTATCTTTGGGATTTCTGTAGAGAAAGGTTTAAATCGTTGTACCCAACGGAAACTTTTTATTAATATCTAGATTATCAAAGTAGAATTGTTGTTTTAGGAACCAATTGATGTAATTGGGTATTCCTTCCTCGATATCTATAGTTGGGTTGAAGTTCAGCATTGTTTTTGCCTTGTCGCTGTTTAGAGTATCTCTGTTTGGATAGAAGTCATCGTGAGGTTTAGTTATTATGTTTCCAGTTCCTAACTTGGACTTTATTATCTCGGCCGCCTCTAATATTTTCCTACCATTACCCCTTGTGCAGTTGAAAGTTTCGTTTATCACTTCATTAGTTGCCGCCAACGAAAAATACTTTGCAACATCTAAAACATTGGAAAAATCCAACTTGTTGTCTGGTCCTTGCACGGTCATGTCACCGGTTGTCAAAGCACCTTTAAGCAGTTGACTTATCACACGAGTGATAGTATCCTTCTCTCCGTACAATGCGGATGGCCTCATTATAACATAATTTAGATCTTTTTCCCTGTGCCATATCTTGCACATTATTTCTCCCTGTCTCTTGTAAGATCCATAGAGTGTGTTGGGTTTTGGTACAACATTCTCGTCTGGTATCTGATTATTGAATTCGCCATAAACCATACTGCTTGATGCGTACACTATCTTTTCTACCTTGTGTTTCACACACAGGTCAAGCACGTAGGCTGTTGCAGTTACCATGTTATTTGTTGCGTCTAACACGTTCCTTTTGACCATTCTTGCGTTAGGATATGTGGCCACGTGTATCACTCTGTCTGGTTTGAAGTCTTCGAATGTTTGTTCCATGAACTGTAAATTTTCTATCTGCCCGATATACTCTTTGTCGGTCTGTGTGATTGCTTTACGTTGGACAAGCACAGGGTAGTATTCCCAATCAGGAAAGGTGTAGTATTGATGGAAACAGTCAACTATGCCAACTGTATGTCCTTCTGATTTCAGTTGTTGGCAGATGTGACTGCCTATAAATCCATATCCGCCTAATACTAAAATTCTCATAATGTTTTATTGTATACTAGATGAAAAGTTTCTGCAACCATATCTGGACCAATGAAACTACCCCTATATTTGTTGTAGTCGATGATTGTGTTTATTTGTGCGTCTGAGAAATAGGAATCATAGCATCGCAGTGCTTGTATTTTTTTATCTACATACTTTGTGATGTCCACATAGAGATTTGCCTGAAAGTTATTGTAGTGCAGATTGTATGGTGGTTCATCCATACACCAGAACTGCTTGAAGTTTTTCCTTGCTATGCTTCTCGCCACATCATAACAGACACGGTGATCTTGATGGTGGTCCTCACGCCAGTGCGAGATCAAGATATCGTGATCTTTTGCAATTTCTTCAGCATACGATATGAGATTGTTGTTCAGCACCAAGTTGGGCCTGCCGTTATTGTGTAAAGGTGTGTCATAGATCTGCACGTCCATTTCTAATAGTGAAGCACTTGCATCTAGTTCTCTTTCAACTATGTGCTTTGACCTTTTGATGTTATTTTCAGCGGACGGTTTAACCAATATCAGGTTAGTGACCATTCCCCCATGTGCTTTGATTTTGGACACTAGTCCTGCGCACCCCATCTCTAAATCATCAGGATGTGCTGTGATAATTAGGAACTTCTTATCGTAAATCATCTCTTAAATGTCTTTGCCATGAGCAGTGAAGTCTTTGATTCCATGTCTTTTTTCAATCTAGGAACGTCAAACTTCAACTCCACTGAGCTTATCTTGATATAATTGGTCTGTATGGTCTTCTTTAGAAATCGTGCTATTTGATCTTGCTTTTTTGTTTTTAATTCTTTTTGTATGTCGTAGTGTATAGTGACGTTATTTTTGAGGATGAGATTTATATACATCAGGTACTTGACCGGCATGTTCTGGAAGTGTAAACCATCCAGTACCTCCGGCCATTCCTTGACGAAGTCCTTCGTCAACTGTACCCAACTGCTATTCTTTGGCGGTTGTTTCTTTGGCATCTGCCTTCTTAGGTGTTGCCTTCTTCTTGGCCGCTTTAGGTTCCGTTGCTGGTGCGTCTGGGTCCTTCTGTGCCAGGTCATCCACCTTCACGCCACGCTCCTTGGCTATCATCTCGTTCAACTTGTTCAACAGGATCTTTCCATCCTCTTTTGCACCATAAGTGACCATTATATCCTTGGTCTTGAACTTCTTGATGTAGTTGTCGTTGTGAAGCATCGCTAACATATTCGTCCCGTCTGGGAATGTCTGTCTGCTGGCGAAATCCGCGAACTCGTCCGCTTCCTGTCCGCCATCTGACTCGACAGCCTTCATTAAAGAATTGTGGTATAAGTCTGGTAGGAACTTTGTACCAACTACTAGGCAGTTGTCCGCCTCACCTGGTACCGTCCTATACATTATAACAACCTTTGCCTTGGACTCGTCCGCTAACTCTCCAATGTGTTTGAAGTGTCTCTTTGGACCTGTCTGTGCGTCACCAGTCTGTCCTGTATTGTCACCCATCGGCATAGCCTGGTTGTTTACATTCATTAGTGTTGCCATTTTATTTTCCTTCCGCAGTCGCTGGTGCTTCCGCTTTCTTGTCTCCGGCCTGTTCTTCCTGTGGTGCCACCTTGGCCAGGAAGGCCTGTAGTTTGTTGTATAAGAATCCTACACCTGCCATCTCATTGGCCTTGAACGCACCCCTTGTGGATGCCACGTCAAGTATGGTAGAAAGATTCTTCAAGTCGCCTATCGACAATGCAGTAGGATCCGGTTGTGGAGCCTGTTGCCCTGCTGGTGCCTGTTGCGGTTGCGCCGCCGCGGTAGGTTTGGCAGTTGTCTTGGCAGTCTTCTTCAAGTTCTTTTTCTTGGTTGCCATTTGTTATTTTCTCCTATTAATCGATTAATATAATATACGTATATTATACTATAAATTAATTATGGTGTGCAACGGTTATTTTTGATAGTTCTGAGCAACACCACTAAGAGCAAAAAGTGTAAGGTCACCGGGTTGTTCGAAACCTAGTACAGTGACTGATCTTGATGTGTCATTTTGGAAAATTACATCTTTGGTTATAGAAAACCTGCCATGGCAGTTTTCATAAATCCATTTACGCATTTTTTCCACATCAGCCTCGTGTGCCTTTACCACAGTGTTCACAAAGTGTGGTGGTAATATATCAAGTTCTCTTTTGAAGAAATTATTTGGATTTATCTTCATCAAGCACCCCAAACATCGTCATACATTGGTGGTTCTTGTTTGTCTGGTTTCATTGTGTGTCTTTTGCCATGAAACTGTTTAAATGTATAATATGATGCAAATATGATCGCCACGTGACCTGTAAACAAACCTAACCATATTCCAGTTTGCATTGTTCCCCATATGTAAATGGTAAAAGCGGTAGACCAAACGAAACTCAAAGTCAATAGTATTTGTAGTCGTACAGTTTTTGGCAACGCACGGAAATCATTTTTACTATCGTCAAACAGAATCGTTGCGGTATCGATTATCCAGTTTCTTAGGCATTTGACTTTTTCAAGTTTACCCGAGTATGGGTTCGTGTTTGGAAAGAGCATCATGTCAGATAACTCCATAGTGCTATGATCAATAAGCCAAAACTTAATATAGATATGGAAACTTCATTCAAGAACCAGTCCTTAAATGTTTCCCATAATAAAGATATTAATTGTCTGTTAATCATTGTATTGCACTGTCATTCCGAAAGGAGCCTCTATGTCTCTTTCGTATGGATTGTTGATTAAGAATATAGTGTCGCAATAGTCCTCGTCACCCCAACTGTCAAATGGCCAACCATCTGTGAACATCACGAACTTCTTGGGCTCTATGCCGTTGTCTTTCATATATTTCCAGTTGCATTCGAACTCTGTACCACCACCTGAACCAAGTTTGTAGTCTAACAACTCATCTGCGTTGTCGGGTGTAAACACCACCGGGTTGAATACTTCCGTGTCAAAACTCCAAAGATGTATCCTGAAATCCTTGTATTGGTCCATAATGTTTTTGACTTCTGTCAGGAACTCCTTACACTGTTCGTTGCTGATTGAACCACTGGCATCAAGTGCCAAGCATATGTCGATCATCTCGTCGTTGTTCTGCCCCGGCAGTATGGCAGAAGTGTGCCAACTCTTCCTGCTGGGTCTCATCCAAGTGTAGTCACTTTTAATAGTGCTCATTATCTGTTGTTGCAAGATCTCTCTCCAGTCCATCTTGGGCTCTGTAAGGTCCTTGACCAGTCTCTGTAAGGCACCTGGTAGGTTACTGGCACCTGTTGATTGTGCGGCACTCACCATTGCTTCTTTTACTTCATCTCTAATCTTCTTAAGTTCTTCTTTGGTGTACACAGGCTTGCCACTCTTGCCACCTTTTTTATCATCTCCTTTGCCATCACCTGCGCCTTCGTCCTTGCCCCACTCCTGGTGGTCGTCCATCAGTTCACCAAGTTTCTCTAAAAACTTCTTGCCATTCTTCTTGGCCTGTTTGAACAAGTCATCGTAAATTCTCTCTGACGCCCAGTCCTTGTACTTGTCATCCTGGAAGCCTTTGTTCTCACCTTTTGCGCCTTTGGGCATCTCACCGATATTTGAATCTTTCAATATCTGGTTCACGGCATAGTCCGCCGCTATGTTCCAAAGTTGTGGATCCCTGTCACCAATTCTTACAAGCATATGTTCGAACACGTTGTGAAGTACCTCGTGTCCAAACAAGAACTCTGCTTCTCTAGGGTTTAGGCTGTCTATGAATTTGGTGTTGTAGAAGAAGTGTCTACCATCTGTGCCCGCAGTCGGACACCAGTCGTCTGCATTTACAAGTTTAAGTCTAGTTGCAAGGTTGCCAAAGAAAGGATGTTTCAGTAGCAGTGCGATCCTCGCCGTTACCAGTTTGTCTACGATCTTCTGTTCCCTATAATCCATTATTTAGACTCCATAGCAGTTATGACATACTTGCCAAACTTCTTATGGAACCTATCAAATGATTTCAACTTGCTAGGATCGAACGGAAGTTTGTAGTTCGTAAGTGCGATCTTGGCACCCATCACCACAAGTTCTGTCTCGAAGTTGTCCATCATATAGTTAAAGAACCTGTCAGCCATCTCGTTCCACTTCTTGTCCTTCTTCTCGTGTGCCTGTTGTAGTTCGTAGCACAACGAAACAGTCAGTGAGTACATCGCTGATATTTCTTTTGTTTTAAGATCTCTTACCTTACCGCTCAGTATATCAGACGGGTTTGGAAGTTGACCGCTAACCTTACGATGATTCATAAACTTAACGGCCAATCCCTCTCCTACGCAACCTGCAACGAGGTCAGTGAGCGTACTTTCTGGCAGGTCGTCTGATAGAAGTTGGCTTACGAAACTCCACGATCTTGGAGTTGCGAATGATCTGCTTGATCCTCTAGGATCGAAATCATATAAATCTTGTTTGGCGAATGTGCAATAACCCACAACGTCTGCGTGGACCTGTCTGTCAGTTGCCCATTGTAACCAGTCCTCGAAGTCCACTCTCAATTCGATGTGTACGAATCTGTTGGCCAAAGGAGCCGGCATCCTGTATGTGACACCCTTGTCTGAATCTCTGTTACCCGCCGCCACGATCGAAACGCCTTCTGGTAGAACATACTGTCCTACTCTTCTGTTTAAGATAAGTTGATAAGCCGCCGCCTGTACTGCCGGCGCCGCCGAGTTCAACTCGTCCAAGAAAACAATAGCATTTGATTTAGGATCAGTTGGCAATTCTGCCGGACTTGCCCAAACCATGTTGTTCTCTTTTGAATTGTAATATGGAATACCCTTGATATCTGTTGGCTCCCATAATGGAAGTCTGATATCGATCACTTCTCTTTCTTCTGTGTCTGCGATCTGTTTCACGATGTCGGACTTACCAATGCCTGGTGCTCCCCACATCATTATGGGTCTCTGTAATTTGATACAATGTGTTAATGCTGATTTTGCCTCGTTAGGTGAGACTGTTCTATTTTGACTGCCTATTGCCGTCTCTTTGTTTTTGTTTGCTTTTGCCATTTAGTACACTCCTGTTTAAATGTTTATAATATCATTATAACAGAAATGTGTTATACGTCAACCTGGCGAAAAAGTCGCTATTTTATTGACTTTTTTGAGAAATATTTTGCAAAATTTCCTATATAATCTGTGATTTTTATGCCTCGTCTTTGGTCCAATTTGGTAACAAAATCCAAAGTTTCCTGTTTTTTCTCTATTTTATTGTTGGCAACGAATGTTTTTGTGAGATTTTTCAGGACCAGAATAAATTTCACATCAAATTTAGAAGATGTGTTTGCTATGAATTTTTCAATGTCTGAGATAAACTGTTTTTTCAACTCGTTTGGAGCAAAAAAAGGGTTGAGGGCATCTCTGCTTGTAACGAAACTCAGGCTCAATCCCAAATTTTTACCAACTGATTTAAATTCTTTGTGCATTTGCTCTATCCAAGCAAGGAACTTGTCGAAGTCGATTAATGATAAAGTTTGCAGGGTTATCTGTAGTGAGGCTTGTACAGGTTTGTTTTTCAATGATAGTAAATTTTTTTCTAGCACATGAAAGTTGCTTGGGTATCTTATGTAGTTGTTGATGTCTCCGTGTTGATCTATGCTCACGTTTAGGTTTGTGTGTTTGAAATGATCAAGCAGTTGGTAGAATCTATTGTTGACATTGGTCAGATTGCTGATGCAATCAATGGTGATATCTTTCGCCCGTCCGTTGCTCACCAGTTTTTCAAACAGGTATTGGAACTCTGGCATAATGCTGGGTTCGCCTCCCTGTATCGTGATGTGGCGCAGTTTGTCAGACATTGATATCAGTTCATCAATCTCGCTTTTCTCGATTCTTAAAACTTGCTTTTCCTCTCCCAGTTCCTTGGCCCACTGCGAACTTCTCTCAGGACCACACATCACACATTGTAGATTACAGAAGTTACTGAAGTCAAGGTCCAGTGCCAAAGGTGTGTCCTGTTGATCCCAGTCTTTGTACACTGAGTTGTAATGACTCCGCAGGCTTACTTTACCTTGTGCTTCTGCCTTATAACATGATTTACAGGCATCCACTAATTCCCCTTTTAACATTTTTTCCCTTACCGATTTCATGAAATCTCCATTCCAGAATTGCTTAGGGGTGGTGTTTGATAGTGGTTCAGAATTACAACACAAGGTGTTTCCTCTGTGCGCCGCTTGGAATCCGACAAACGGCATCTTACAGAAAGACTTATTCATTTTTCTTTTCATCCATCTTACTCATTGCACGTGCCAGTCCGTATTTTGTAATGTCACCTGCAAATAGCATCAGTTGGAGAGCCATTTTTTCCATGCTTACTATTATTTGTTTCTTGTCAACGTAGTAAGGACAGTCAACAAATTCATCAAGCCAAAGATATGTCTGTGGTGTGAATATAACTTTGGCAGGAAATTTAATTGTGTAAAGTTTGATGTCCAACTTTTCCAACATCAGCAATCCTGGTTTTGTTAGGCGCAATGATCTTGCCTGATAACTTTCCCTCACGTTCTGCCACCAAGTGTAGTAATTGGTTTTTATACTCTCGTCGTGTGTGGGTTGTTCCAACAGTTCAAGGAAGGTCCGAGTGTAGGCTGTCTTACGATCCATAGTAATGTTAATTATCTAGTGAATTTGTCGCCGGTTTTTAAAAGATACACACCAAACTTGTCGGTGTTGTGTTGTGCGTTCAATTTCTTGGCCAGGTTCTCTGCGTGACCTGGGTTTGAGAATGACACCTTCTTGTATTTTGGACCAGGGTAGTTGGCAACCAAACTTGATGATTTCAAGTTGATCGGTTTACCGTCGTAGAACACCGCCCAGATGCCCTCAGCCGCCAGGACTTCGTCCATCTTGTAGGTGGTCTTGTTACTGTGTTGTAGCAACACTGTGGGTTTTGGTCTGCTCATAATTGTAAAAATATACAACTATATTTACCAGAAATTGTGTGCGTTATTTTTAAGAGTTGAGTACTAGACCTTGGTATAGGTATCCTTGTCGGATCAAAGAAGCCACATCTGTTGTATCCGTTGGACTTGCTAGGTGCACTGCTGACTGCTCGTCCACGTGATCCCATTTTGACAGGCCAAAACGGTCTAAGAAATCTTGTCTGAAAGGATAAAACCAATCATCAAATTGTTTTGGTAGTGGAGAAGGGTGGTAGGATTTAAGGCTTATAAACCAATCTGGCTTAAAGGTGTAGTGTGCTACCATGGTTTTGTCAAGGTTCTCTTTTGTTGCTGTCTCCTTGTCATCCCAACATTCACTAGGACGTTTTCCTGATTCAGCGAATCTCAAATAGATGTTGTTTTTAATAATTCTGTCAGCATAAAATTGGTTACAGGGAAATCTCTTATGCAATGGAGCGGATGCTCTGCTGTATGTGATCTCGTGCATTTGATCTTCGTGCATGGGTGTGCCGGACATCTTTCTTTCCACCCTGTGTATGGCCTGATGAAATTCATACATTATTTCACAGTCTTGTATTCTAGAAAGCCGATCTGCGTTATCCATGTATTGCCTGTGTAGACCGTTCAACACTTTCCTGTCTATGTGGCCAATATCTATTGGTTCGATGCCTGCGAAGTCACAATAAAGAGGATAACTTATGTCCAGATCACGCGGTTCTTTTCTGTGCGAATCAAATGGATGTGGCTCCACATTTTTTAAATGCTTCATTGCCTTGATCCAGAGGTCGGCCACAGGGTTATCCTGTAACTCATAAGTGACTTGCTTTTTTTCCGCTGATGAGTTGGCCAGTACTAGGTCGAATGTTATGCTATTCTTTTGGCCCAAACGTTCCTCCATCCATTTCAATGCTCACGGTTTGAGCCTCTTTGGCACTCTTAAGTGCTTCGATTATCTCTTCTTGAATGGTGACCATACGGGTCATGACCTGGCTCAGTGAGTCCGCCAGTTGATCCGCCTCTTTGGCTGGTATCACTATCTGCCTCTCGCCTTTCTGGCGTAGGGTTCTGATCCTACCTATGAGGTCCTCAATTGGTCTTGTTTGTATCTTGGAATTGTTTGACTGCATTGTTTAACACCTGTTGCATTTCTATTTTTGTCTTCATTGGTCCTTTAAATTCGTATCTGGAAAGTGTGATCATTTTTGGACAGTATGCTTTCCTCCAACCCTTCTCAAAACATATGATGTAGTAACCTGCACAGAACTGGCTCTTGCTCTTTGGTGTCTTTGTGTACACTGGCAACTGCTTCTGCACGTCAAACATTGGATTGTAAGGGTGTTGGCTACAAGGGTAACCGTGTACGTCAAAGTTGTCCGTCTGCACTTCTTCCTCGGGTTTGACCATATTTGACGCATCAAATATGTTGAATCCAAATCGTGTGAACAGGCTCTCCTGCGTATGGAACACTTGCCTCTTGTCTTTCTTGCTGAGGAATATCCAGCCGTTGTCGTCCTGTTTAGAAAGGGTACCTAACTTCTCACCGTTTTGCTCGACAATCCAGAACTTGTCCTTGACCAATGTTTTTGCTCTCACCGTCATACTGTTAACCTCGCATTAAAAGGCTCTACGTAAAGTTGAGCCTGCTCACTAATCTTATTTAGGTCGTACTTGGAGCAGAACCTCATGAATCTGATTCCGACCTGTCCCACGTTCTTGTTCTCTGCTTTTGCCTGTGCTATCGTTTGATCTAATTCCTCGATTATAGCCTCTGGCTGTGCGTGTAGATCAACTAGTAATCTATTCCTCTCGTAATCTTCCAGTACTCTATGCTCGTTGCCGTCGTGATCAACCCACTTGCTCAACATAAGGTTGTTCCACGTGTAGCCTTTCTCGTGCCTGTCCGCGAATGCCTCTTGTAAGCCTATCTTGTTCTTGGTGCCCTTTGTACGCACACCTGGGTATGCTGAGAATATGTTGTCCGAAGGATCACCCCTCATGGCCTTCTCGAATATCATCCACTCCGTGTCTGGCGCTGGCTTTGGTGCTTTCAATTTCTTGTCTACGACAGGATCGCCCTTCTTGTCGAACCAACCCTCGTGTGTGAGTGTGATCTCAGTCACGCCGTTGTACTGTTTGACATTTGGCCCAACCAGTTGATTGAGATCCTTGTCCGTGCTTATGATAACGTGTTTCTCGTCTGGGTGCTTGTCTATCCAACGTGCTATCAAGTCGTCCGCTTCTGTCCTTGCGTTACGCAAGACAGTCACATTGGTCTTGGTCTTGATGAAATCACAGAAGTCGTCATAGCACTCCCAGAAAACCTCGTTCTCTTCTTTTTCGGCTTCTGTCATTGCATCAGCCATCTCTTTTCGATTCCTTTTGTATGGTGCGTAATGATCCTTACGCCAACTTCTACCCTCTAGACAGAACACCACGTGAGTGCCGTCAAAATCCTGCCAGGCTTTTTTTATAGAATTCATCATGATGTGAATGGCCATTCCGATCTTCTCGGAAGTGTCTCCCCTGATCACGTGTCGTGCCCTGAAGAAAGTGTTGGCTGTGTCTACAAGTATGTGTGCCATTAGGACACCTCTGTCTTGCCGTCGTCTCTCCTGTTGATCTGTACGTAGCCAGATCCAGTGACGTCTATGCCCTGTTCGTTGCCTATTGTTCTACACAATGTCTGGAACCATCTGTCCACGATCTCTTCCTCGGTCTGACCTTGGTATCCTGACTGTCGTAGCATATTGACGAACTCGTCATTCCAGTCCAATTCAAAGAAACCGTTCCTTGGATTCTCGGGATTGACATTTAAGTTGAGAACTTTAACCATTGGCTCTTCGCTCTTCTTGGCCTTCTTGCCAGTCTTTTTCTTCAGTGTGCTTTTTGTTGTTTTCTTTACCTTCATACTAATATTATATACTATTTCTTCAGTTTTGCCAAGTGATATGGATTGGGAATACCATTGAAAGTTGGTAAATTAGGGTTCATTGCTTTGTACTCCTGGGGATAGCACTCGAGCCATTGGCATATTTCTTTAGTTGATTGGAAAAAATAATTGGTCAAGGGCACGGTGATGAAGTCATAGTTTTTCTCTATCCAAGATGCAAGGTAGGCCTGCTCAACCGTTTCTAGTTCGCTGATGTCCATATCCTGCTTGTTCTTTATATGATCTATGGCATTGCTTGTCCTGTGTTCTGTTGCCAATGGCGGATATTTTGAACGGAAGATGTCGTAAATTGTGAAATCTGGAATATCCAACTGCAAATCAAATTTCTTATCCAGTGCCTTGATTGTCTCTATAAATTTGTCTTTATTCCACATATGCGATACAGGAAATTCGAAACATTCTGCGGGTTTGTTATTACGCATAGCTCTATCGGCGACTATGAATCCGTTCTGTTCGGGATCCAGGAATGACTTCTTGTAGAAGTCACGCATGATAAATCTCGGAATGTTCTGTGTCGTGAGATCTAGGTTGTACATCTCGGCACACTTATCTGCCCAGGGAAACACTTGTAAAAAGTCTGCAGTGGTTTCTACATTTTCTTTGTTTGTGTCCACATTTAGATCTCCTGTACGCATAGTCACCGCACGTTCGATGTTTAACAAGTCTTCTGTTTCAACTGTGATCAACACATGTCGTTCGTGAGTGTTCATAAAAATATCTTTTCCGTTCTGCAAATTATGCCAGTCTGGAAACTTGCCAGATAACATTTCTTTTTTAGCGTGTGACGTGCCTGCCTTTGTGAAAGGCAAGTGTGTGATTTCAGGTGTACGTCTAGAAAATTTATCTAGGAAGAAACTGAGGAAACGTCCGTGCGTACCTCCCTGATAGGTTATGTTGGCTATGTTCCCCATTTGTTACCAAACAGGTCCACGTGCAGTCTCGGTGAATACTTGAAACCATTTGCCATTGCCATGTCTGCCACCTGGCCTGCCGTTTTGGCCTGTCCTTCTTGGGTCGCTCCCACTGCCATCAGATAAATGTCTGCGTCCACGTTGGCCTTGTGGTATGCGTCCCTGGCCCTGTTCACTTCGTCCAGATCCTGCTCATCTTGTACCACGAATTTGAAATACAGATGTGTGTTTGGTATCTCTGCGTACTGTCTCGCCACATCTGGTCTTATGGCCTTTTCCCACGCCTCTCCAGATATTGAAAGTTTTGGTGATGTTGACCAAGTTATGTGTACTGGTTCTTTTGTGTAGTCACCCGACACTAGTCCTTGCAAGAACTTGTCGAATCCCTCTTTGAATGGTTGTGTGCAATTTGTTTCTATTGTGATGTTTTTCAAGTCATTAAATTCTTGTTGCCTCAACAGTTGTTGGGTCTCCCTTTGCCACAGCATTGGTTCGCCACCTGTGATAATAAAGTGTACGTCTTGTCCGTTGTCACAGGTCCACTTGTTCTGTGGGGTGTAGGCAGTGACGTCCTTGGCTATCTTGTCAATGCTGTCCCAACTGACCAGATGTTTGTATCTGCTCGCCCAACTGGCACTTGCATCACATCCTATCTCGACCACAGGTAGTTCACTCACGTGTTTCACGTCTGAGAGGTCCTGTGTGGCGTATGGCATCTCTTCAGGCTTCAACCATTTTGATTTGTCTCTGCCCTGTCCAAATCCGTGACAGTTAAAGTTACAACCAAACACCCTGAAAAACACAGATGGAACTCCCACGAATCTGCCCTCGCCCTGCACACTGTAGAATACTTCTGAATATCTTATTTTTTCCATATCTCTGGGTCTATGTTTTTTGTTGCTTCGACTATATCCTTTATTGTATATGACTCTTCCGATTTTGTCAATGTCTGGTTATTTAGGTCGTCTGGGAAGTCTCTGTACAGGAAGTGCTGTATAGTGTCCACGTCTACGTATTGGTTAAAACCAACGTGTACTTTGTCAACATTTTTGTCAGCCACAGTGATTGTCATAGCATCATCCAACTGTTGCATGTTCTCAAACTCCATGTCTATCCTGAACTCTGGTAGGTCCATAGACCTAAATCCAAGTTTCATTCTTGTAATCCTGTATGTGATCATCTTGTTGTGTTCAACAAGTTTGTCAAGGAACAGTTTCATCTTGGCCACGAATTCGTGTGCGGTTATATTTTCTTTATGGTCCGCGTATATTGTGTATATGTTAGCCAAAGTAATCCTCCTGTGTGCCTTCTCTATAAAGATCTTGTGTTATGCAGTGTACTCCGCCATCCCAGAAGTACTGGTGCCTGAATTTGAATATGATAGGTTCAACTTTATGTTTCTTGAAGTGTTCAAAAACTTCTTTGTTGTGGTTGTGAACGATCACTGTGTTCTGGTCTAGGCTCAACATGTTGACATCAAATACGGTCTCTTCAACGTAACCCACCCAATTGTCTAACCAAGTGTTCACAAAATGTATAAGTTGGTCATTGTGCTCCTCGCCTTTTAGCCACCACTTGCCTCCTACTTTGTCCTTGAGATCAAGAAAAGGACTAATATTGTTCCAACAGTTTTCAGGAAGATAAAGCACGTCCCATCCTGGAAAGTTCTCTTTGTAATTTTGTATTCCATGCAGTGTCACGATACATCCTGGACGCACCACACAAAACACGCCGTCACTGTGATATCCCCTGTGTGAAAGATGCACTCGGAATCCTTCTTCCTCCCATTTTCTCTTGTACTTTTCCACTGTGTCCTTAGGAGTTTGTGCCTGTATGTCCCAAAATATGTCCTTGCCTACACGACTGATGTTGGCAGTTGATATAGATCCCGGGGTACCGTTTTCAATTACCATGTCTTTCCTGGCGATCTGTTTGAGAACATCGCTATACCCTTCGCTCTGTGCACCTATAGAGTAGAACTTCTCGCCAATCACAGCAAAATGATCTCTTGGTTGCACTGGTGGTCGATAGATGTTTTTCAATGACTTATATTTTCCAATATCCAAAAAACTCCTGTAAGTTTTGACCTCTGCATCATGCAGGATTTTTTCAAGTTTTTGATAATCTTCTTCGGTCTCTTCTGCTATACGTTTAAGGGGGTCCATTATCTTGTCATTCTTGTATATGTCAAGATCACGAAACCATTCGATCTTAAATCCAGATCCTATCCAACAGTGTTTTAATGGATCAAATGTAGCATAACCTTTTATGGGTATTGTATCAGCCAAAGTAGTCCTCCTGTGTGCCTTCCCTGTACAGGTCCTGTGTGATACAATGTATTCCGCCGTCCCAGAAGAACCTGTGTCTGAAATTACACACTACAGGTTCGACCTTGTGTTTCTTGAAATGTTGGAATACTTCTTTGTTGTGGTTGTTGCATATGATGGTGTTTTGATCTATGCTCAGCATGTTCACATCAAACACCGTCTCTTCCACGTAACCTACCCATTCGTTGAGATAGGTGTTGACAAAGTGTATGAGAGCATCATTGTGCTCTTCTCCTTTGAGCCACCACTTGCCAAAGTTTTTGTCCTTCATTTCTACAAAGCCATCCATGTTGTTGATGTTTGCCTTTTCAGGCAGTGTACATACGTCCCACCCTGGGAATTCTTTGGCGTAGTCCTGCACATTTTCTAGTGAAACAATACATCCGGGTTTCACAACACAGAAAATACTATCGCTGTGATATCCCCTGGTGGTGAGATGCACACGGAACCCTTCATTGGTCCATAGGTCCACATATTTTTGAACAGTCTCATGCGGGGTTTCTTGTTGATCTATGTCCCACCAGATGTCCTTGCCAACACGGCAAATACACGCAGTACTGATACTGCCTATGGTGTTTTCAATGACTATGTCGTTCCTTTCTATTTGTTTGAATATGTGGCTGTAACCTTTCGTTCCGCCACCTACAGCGTAAAACTTTTCTCCGATCACACCAAAATGATCCCTAGGCATAAGCGTTGGTTTGAAATAACCTCTTTTATTCATCTTTCCAAAATTTTCAATATCCAGGCTTGCCCTGTGCACCTGTACATTGGCATCCTTTAGGACCTTTTCTATCCCCTGCAGATCCTCTTCGGTCTCTTCTGCTATCCTTTTGAGGGGGTCCATTATCCTGTCATCCTTGTATATGTCCAGATCATGGAACCACTCGGGGTCAAAAGACGACCCTAAGATGCAGTGCTTCAGCGTGTCGAAAGTGGCATACCCTTTGATAGGAATCATGCTATTTCCTTTTTGGCTTGTCTAATCTTACTACCTTACCGTCTGTGTCTTTTAGATAACCGGTGTTCTCCCTCACTATGTCGTTGTGTGAGAAGTTGGCCCAGTAAAGCTCAAACGCCACACCGTCTTCCATGCCCTCGAACGTATGATATGCGCCAGGCTTGACTGCTGTAAAGTCTCCGGGTCCTAGTATAGTTTCGTCAATTAGGTCGTAGTCGTTCTGCCAAACCCTGATCTTCATCTGTCCTGACACAACATAGAATCCATTCCACTTCCATTCGTGTTTGTGCTTGGAGCAGACGCCACCTTTCTTGTAGTCTATCCTGTGGAACTCGCATGAACTGTTGGCTAGTATCAGTTCGGTTTGTCCCCAAATCTTTCCTGCCTTGTTTCCCATAAATTTTATACCTTCCTATACTTGTATTATATAGGGTATTTAGATGAGTTGTCAATGGGGGAGAAAAAACTCCCCCTAATGATCTATTTTTTCTTCTTGCCAATGACCTGTAGCCTGTTCAATAGCACACCATATGCTGGTAAGAATACTATTAGACCAACCACAATTTTAGTCAATGTGTTGTTTTGAGCAACCACGTGCCAGTTTGCACCGATCCACGATAGGTTACCTTCTGCATCCAACGATCCCGCGAAGGCCACATAAAAGAACGAGTATGTGTCAATTATGTTTGCCGCGATGGTTGAAAGTGCCGGTGCCGCCCACCAATTGTCAGATCTTTCTCTGATTGCTTGGAAAACGTACACGTCAAGCATTGTACCAATTGCGTATGCTGTACCAGATGCGAATCCCACCCTGTATGCGTGTGGATCGCCCAGTGCCAACAATACAAGTACTGATGCCACGATAGCCGGAATCACAGCCATTGCTACAACGGCCCTTCCCGCTTCTTTGCCGACTAACCTGACCGTCAAGTCAGTTGCGACTACTACGATCGGAAATGTGAATGCCGCCGCCGCAAGTGGGAATGATCCGAATAACGGAAGGTCCGCGCCTGGGAACAGATCAAATCTGATCGTGACTAGATAGTTCGACACAGCGATAACGAGTGTGTGAAGAATTACTAGATTTCTTACAAGTGTCTTGTCAACACCTGCTAGTAGTGATTTAAACATTAATCCTCCTTAAGGTTTGTTTAATGTATCAAAATTTTAGCAGATTTTGGGGGGTAAGGTCAACACAACCTTTGGGTTATTTGTCCCACTCTTCCCAAGGGAAAACTATCCAAGCGGGCACCTCGTCCTTGTTGATCTGGTAACCGTGGTAATCCATTTGTACTTTGCTAGGTTTATTGTTGATCAGTGCGGCAAATTTGATCCTCTGGTCGTGCTTGCCGAAGTTGTCTAGTATGTATTGGAATGTTGCTCCTGAATCATTTATATCATCTATGATCAAGATCTTTTTCTGGAACGCGAATGCTTTTTCTAGAGTTGCTAGGTTTGGTTTGGCAGTATGGTCCCTTAATCTTATATCTAATACTTCGTGTGGAGTGTTCAGTCTATGAGAAAGATACACGCCCGGGATACATCCACCTCTGTTTATGCCCAAAATGATGCTTGGCATCCAATTGGAATGCACCATTTTATCTTCTATTTGGATCAGTGCGTTACGCATCTGCCCTGTTGTGAAATAATTTTTTTTGACTTCGCTCATATACCAAAATAATAGTTTGTTAATCCTAGGATCAAAAGTGTGACCAGTACAACGTTCAACACCAATAGTGCCCTGTCGTGCCAAAGGTATCCCACCCAGGCCCAACCCAGTGTGCCAAACAATCCGAACCACATATCGACCTGGGGCATAGTGCCAACACTCCTGGCCACAGTGGCGAAAAGTACCAAGAACACCGATACCCATTTCACGTACCAGGAAAGGTCTCCCTTGGGCGTGACTTTCTTGTACACCCTGGATGAGTTCAGTGCTTTGATCTTGTCATCTAGTTTTTCTTTTATAGGTTCTATGTTAGCCAATTGTGTACCTCTCGTATACTTTGTTGATGTTGTTTTCAACTCTAACGAACGTTGCACATTTTGGCATGTCTTTCAGCCTTCTGGCACCGATGTATGTGGCGGCACTCCTAACTCCACCCAGTATGTCCTCCACTGTTGGCTCTACTGGTCCTCTGTACGGCAGGCTGATCCATCTGCCTTCGTTGCCTCTGTATCCGTCTTTTCTCTTACCGTGCTTTTCACGTGCCCTGTCTGAGCTCATTCCATAAAACTCGATCTTGCCATCCTTTGGCTCCTGTTCCGACTCGTCGTGTCCGGCCAGCATTCCGCCTATCATAACGGCGTGTGCCCCGCCACCGAACGCTTTCGCTATGTCTCCAGGAAATACACAACCACCGTCTGCCATTATGTGTCCATCGACACCATTAGCCGCGTCAGCACATTCAACTATGGCTGAGAATTGTGGCACGCCTATTCCGGTCATTGTCCTTGTTGTGCAAACTGATCCAGGACCTATCCCGATCTTGACCATATCAGCGCCATTTATAATTAATTCTTCAACCATCTCTGGTGTCACAACATTCCCTGCAACAATGACCTTCTCTGGGTAATCGTCCCTGACCATTTTTATGAAATCAACGAAGTTTTGGTGGTATGCATTAGCAACGTCCACTGTGATCATTTTCACGTCTGGAAAACTTTTCAAAACGTCCTGCATGTTTTTGTAGTCAGCCGCCTCTGGATCCCATATCTTGTTGGTGCCTGTGCAAACTGAAACACTCTGCAATCTCAATCCTGACCCAACTGCCTGTCTCCATTGGTCTATAGTTGTGCTTTTTGTAATAACTGTCATCATCTTGTGCTCTTGTAACACTTTGGCCATTGAGAATGTACCAACACCGTCCATGTTTGATGCGAATATTGGAGTGAAATTCATGACCTTGCCTGAATTTCTGAAAGTGAACTTACGTGTCATGTCAACATCACGCCTACTACTTAGAGTAGAACGTTTTGGTTCCATCAATACGTCATCAAAATTTAATTTTATATCTTCTTTAATCCTCATTTTCTTTTTCCTTTGCTTCGCACATCTTTTTTACACTCAGGTAGTGTTCCCAAGCCTGTTTAAGTGCAGGATACTTGCCCCTTAATGCTTCTTCGTTGTCATAGGTGACATCCAAATCACCAAAACTCCATTGCATTCCGTCGATTGAAACCGATTCGGTTGCGGCACCTGTGTTAGATGGATAGTCCTGATCTTCAGGAAACAACCAATTGTCCATGTGATCTGGATCTTTTTTATCCATGCCCCTTCATACTCATACAGATTTTGTAAAACTCGTCTCTTGTCGCTGGGTCCTCTTTGAAAGCCCCCAACATAATCGCAGTGGTCATGTCTGATTCGTGCTCTTTAACACCTCTGTGTGTCATACAGTGGTGTTCTGCCTTTACGACTACCGCTATGTTCTGTGTGTGTGCATATTCTTGCAGGGCCTCTGCTATCTGTGTAGTCATCTCTTCCTGTATCTGAGGACGCTCCGCGATGTGATGCACTATCCTGTTGAATTTCGATAAACCGATCACTTTGCCATTTGGAATAATACCCACCCAGGCATTTCCAACAATGTTTTGGAAGTGATGGGCACACGTCGATCTAATACTAATCGGACCAGATGTGTACATACTCTTGTAACCCATGTTAGGAAAACTAGTCACCCTAGGGAAAGGATTGTATCTACCACCAAAAGTCTCACGCAACCACATCTTGGCCACACGTTTTGCGGTCTCCTGTGTGTTGTGATCGTTGTCAGTGTCAATAACCAGGCTTTCGAATACTCCTTGCAGTTTGTCTTGTACTTCCTGTTGAAGTTCTGCCAGTTCGCCCTCTTCGATGTATTCCGCGATGTTGTCATTGGCGTGGAATCTCTTGCCGGCCTTTTGAATTCTTTCTCTTATCTTCTTGCTTACAGGTCCTTCTGGCACCCAACTGTCCTTCAATGTGTCATCCATTATTGTATTTCCTTCTTGTGTGTCTTGTTATACCATTGTACAGCAGTTGCCACCACGTTGTCAATAGAACTCTGTGTTGGCTCCCATCCTAAAATTGTCTTGACCTTTGTTATATCCGCCACCAGGTAAGCGGGGTCGCCGGGCCTGTTGTCGTGTATCTCGATGTTCATCTCGCCTGCGTGTCTCTGCACTGCGTCAAGCATCTGTTTGTTGGATGCCGGGGCACCTGATCCAAGGTTGAACACTTCCGCAACACTATTCTCTGATGCGTAGTTGAGTGCCTTGACGTGTGCGTCCGCTAGGTCCATCACGTGTACGTAGTCTCTCACACACGTGCCATCTTCTGTTGGGTACTTGTCACCGAACATCTTGAACGTTTTATTTTGCTTTGCCGCCGCTATGGCCAGAGGTATGATGTGTGTCTCCTTATCTCGCAGTTCTCCCACTTCGGCATCCGGGTCAGCACCCGCGGCGTTGAAGTATCTCAATCCAACACTCGAAAGTCCATATGCTCTCTGGTAGTCCCTCATGATCATTTCCATCATCAGTTTGCTGGCACCGTAGGCACTTATTGGTTTTGCCCAGTCAGATTCTTTACACATTTTCAATCCGGGATCACCATAAGTGGCCGCACTTGAACTGTATATGAATGTTTTTACCCCGCATTCTATAAGTTTGTCTAAGAGTACAACTGTGGCTATCACATTGTTCTTGTAATACTCTGATGGATTTTTCACAGACTCTGCCACGGAGGCACTGCCGGCGAAATGTATGCAACTTGTGATGTTGTATCTTTTGATTATTTCGTCAAGTCTCTCTATCTCTTGTGGTAGATTTATGTCAAAACTTGGACCAAAAGATGCTGGTTTGAACTTGGTCTTCATGTCTCTGTCTATAGTGACAGGAGTGAATCCGTTTTTCGCGAGGAACTTACAGGTGTGCGAGCCAACGTACCCTGCACCTCCCGTGACTAGTACTGCCTTGCTCAGCAAGTTAATATTTGTTTTCTGAGACTGGGGTCCTGTAGTGGTTTCCATCTCTTCTCCATTGTTCTCCCTTGCCTGTCATGATGTCCAACATCCTGTCGATTGTTCCGTCGGTCCAATCGGATATCTGACCCATACTAGGGGATGGTTTGCTTAATAAAATTTCTAACTTGTCCATTGCGTCCTGCATCGACCATGGAACGTATAATCTTGTGTGGTCATTGGCGAACACTTCTGGAAACGATCTGTATGCCGGAAACAACACATTGGCACCCAACGCATCCGCTTCGCTCACGGTGTTAGATGTCCAATCTTGTAACGCACAGTTGAACAACACTCTCGAGTCAGCAAGTATCTCGTAGTACTCGTTCTTCTGCAAGTTCTCGTGTATAGTGAGTAGTCCCTGCTTGGCAAGATATTGTGCCTCTTTCACGTAGTACTCGTTGTTTGACCTCAATGGGCCACCTTGGCATATTGCGAATTCTGTGTCAGGATGTTTCTCTTTGAATTTTTGTATCATGTCTAAGAAGAATTGTGGTTGCTTCTCTTGGTCCCATCTTGCACCAAATACAACTCTGTTCTTTCTCTCCATGAAAGGTTTCTGTGCCACTCTGCCCTGTACCTCTTCCTTGCCAAAACTCAGACCCGATATGTTGTATATGGGTGCCCGCCAGTTGGCTATCCTCATATGTGCCACCATTTCTTCATTGCTGGCAAGTATGACAACATTTGGAATCTCGTTACACATCTGTTCATAAAGGCTCATCCATTTGCTCATACCCCAAACGTGTACGAAATCATCTGGATCT
>Ga0255751_10000222_pt1 | contig 52643 bp, 20 predicted proteins | sample 071ome_20_FD_179951 | JGI IMG/M metagenome (GOLD analysis project Ga0255751, IMG submission 179951) | Coastal salt marsh microbial communities from the Groves Creek Marsh, Skidaway Island, Georgia - 071412BT metaG (version 2) | ecosystem: Environmental > Aquatic > Marine > Intertidal zone >... | reverse complement strand
GTCAGGTTGTTATCAACTGATGGTGCAAGACGAATACTAATTAATGGAATATCTTGAGTCAAGTCAACAGTATCTGTTGAACCACTTGCAGGAGCACCAATGCTAACCGCAGTTCCGCTAGACACGCTAGGGTAAATTGCTGGTGGTGTGTATCTTCTTGTGTCGCTGACATAGATATAAACGTTGAAGTTTCCATCTGCATAATCTGTGTAATCGACCTTTTCTCCATTCAACTCTCCACCTGCAGTATACAATTCAACTCCAGTAGAGAAACTACCAGCATCTGTTGTAGCAAATGGAATCTTGGCATACCAATAGAATCTTCTCTGTCCATAGTTATAGTTATAGATTAGTGAAGAATTTGCAACGGTACTAATCGAAGCAGAGTCCCCGTTAGTAAAAGTCAGATCATTTGATGCTGCAGTAAATAGATACGCTTTATCATCGTCAAATCCACCGTCCATCATAACTGAAGTACCCCAGTGGAACAGTGCTGGGATATATCCAACTTCGCCACCAGTATTTTCAATTTCATATCTACCTGGAATGTTACCAGATCTCATGTATGCTTCATCTAACTGGTTATTATGAATAAACTCATGCATATACTTGACATGTCCATGAGTGTCTTTGAATCCAAAGCGAATCTTACCTGCACCATACCAAGAGTAATCTAGATATGCCATTTGAATCTTGGTGATATCAATATCAAACCCAGATGGACCAGTTCCATCTGCTTTATCAATATTCCAATTTGATTGAGGAACTTTAGTGTCAATAGTTTTAGTAACTACAGCATCTGTAGAATTGATACCTTTATATGCTGGTTGGATATGTAAAGAGGTATCGTTTTCAACAGCAGTAATTCTATAAGATGATCCTCTAATAACAATCATGTCCCCATCAGACAGTTGTCTACTATATGCAGTATTTGTTCCTGTTACAATATTAGATCCAGAAGTGACGCTAGATCTCCCAGAAATTTGTTGGACTGATGATCTTCTTACTGCATACAGATCAGTTCCATTATATTCGAAGAAGAAACCATTTTGATAATCAAATAACCCACATCTGATTGCTGTATTTGAATAATTTCCAGGATTATAATTGATAAGCCCAGAAGGAGTACCAGTAGTAAATGCTCTTGCTACGCCACCATCTACACATTCATAGATGAAACTAAAGTCCTCAGAATCAACAACAGTAAACGTTCCATTATATTCCGTATCAGAAGAACCAGAAATCTTAACAGTATTTCCTCTGGTCAATCCATGTGGTTCTGCTGTTGTGACGGTAACCAAAGAAGTTGCTGTTGGGGCAGAATCAACTATGATTTGACCAACCATGGTATGGTGGTTAGAGCACTGGTAGTAATATGTTCCTGGAGTTATGTTTGTTGTATCCCAAATAATAATTCCATCATCAGTGCCGTTATTTGAGACCCCAGTCGTGACGACATTAGTTTGACCAGAACCACTAGTTCTTGCACTGCTTTGAATATAGGTTGGATGCCCAGATGCAGATACTGTCAGTCTTAATGTATCCCCCTTGAGAACAGTAATAGTTTTATTATCACCAATAACAGTACCAGTTCTATCTTCACCAAAAGAATTGTATGAGAAACTTTGTATATTGGTAATAATAACTTCTGAGGTTTTAGATGGTAAAGTTGAATTTGCCACACCAGTAATTGTATCAATCAATCGTGATGGGTTGAAATTAATTGCCAGTGAGCACTGAATACCTTTACCAGACTGATAACGGAAATATTTACGTGTTTGTCTAACAATAGAACTGTTTGGTGAAGAACCAGCATTGATCTCAACACCACCATCAAATGGTCTATGCTGACTAGACCCATCAGGTTTTACATATACTTTCGTATCAATATAATATTTTGTATTTGTCAGTGCGCCGCCAGGAGATTCCTGAAGATATAATTCTGCGTCATCGGTAACAACTGAAACAGTATATTCATCAAAAGTTGCTGGAGTTGTTGCAGGATTTTTGACAACAAATCGATCACCTGGTTTGAAATATTGAGTAAATACTGTATCTGTACCTGTTACCCTTCTTTCGTTCGCTTCTAAAGTAACAGTTCCGTCAGCCTCTTGTCTTGCAGTAACGTTTTTGACTGCAAATGTAAAAGTACCTGAAGTGGGAGTAGTCAATGTAATTGGTTGTTCATTCTCTGCCGACTGGTATGTAGATGCCAGTTGGAAGCTATCTGGACCAGTTACAATTACGTAATATTCATCACCAGATGTGAGTTCAGAAATAGTCCCGCCACTCTCAGTATATGTTACTCTGGTTCCATTCAGTAGTTTGTGATTTGTAGAATTGAATTGTGAATTTGTAACATTACTAAATGTTACGGAAAGATCTCGCCCATTAATTTTATAAGATGTAATACTCCTAAATTCTTCACTTGAACTGTGAGTGATTACATATTCACCATCAACACCACCTCGTTTTAGTTCTGTAGATAGCGTTAGGTCTGATCCACTACTAGTAAGCCTAAAGAATTCTCCATCAGGAAGTCCTAAAAGTTTAATTCTATTATTATCAATTTTATTTGCATAAGCAGTTGTAGATGGGCTAGTAAATGCAGGATATGATAGTCCTGTAGTAACAGCTGTTACTGCTGAATCAACTAGTGCTTCAGCGTCAACCTGGTTAGTAGCATAAATGGCAGAAGTATTTCTCTTCTGTGGTATCATAAGGTGAATATGATATCTTTGACCACTAAGATAATTATCAAAATCACCAAAGGGTTGGCTACTTGAAGTATCTCCCATGTAATGTATTCTATTTTGATCATCTGCTTGCATAGTCCAGTTTGTATTTTCTAGACAAACTGAGATACCCATCAAACCTTGATCATTTACAGTTGGAAGCGAATAATGGTACTTATACGAATATCTCCACCCATTTGCTTTTGTTTTCCATACAGAATAAGGTCCATTACTTGTAAGGTATGAGTACTTAGTACTATTTGAATACTGGTATGAATACAATTGCGAATACAATTGCATCGAAGTTGCATTATACCACCAAGTTGCATCTGGAACTTGAGCAATACCAATTACATAATCTGTAGTAGTATTATACGTATATGGAGTAGTCAAATAGTAAAATCCTCGATCACGCAATAAGGTTATATTACTATGGTAATCAGCTGGAACACCTGAATTGGTTGCGGCAGGGAATGGTCCATGACCATGGTTCCACTGTCCGATATAGTAGTTGTTAAAGTTTCTATAAAATCTTGAGTATGAATATCTCCACCAAGTCAGGTAGAGTTGTTGGTAACCATAGTCAGTAATAAATACCCGATTATTTGAGATTGGATTGTAAAAATTTGAACCAGTATAAACTATTTTTCCTGCATCAGTTCCATTAGAAGTAACTTGCCCATCACACCAGGTTTCTATTGCATTATATACACTGGTAATTGTATTAATAGTTGGTTGCAAAACTCCAGTCTGGGTTGTCGGGAATCCTCCAATACTAGTAACTGTTAGTTTTTGATTCTCATTTAGATTATTAGATCCAACATAAATTGAATTTGCAGCGTTGTTGTTGAAAGTACCTGTAAGTTGATACTGACCACGAACGTGGATCATTCTTGCAATTGCCCCATATCCAGTAGGTTGAGCTACAAGCTCAATCTTGAATCTATTATCATCAACTTTAGTTACTGTGCCTGAAGTTCCACTGGTAACTGACTGTAATGTTCCGTCAACAGTATAGTTATTGCTTGTTCTAATGAGATATTCTAATGGTTGACCCGATTGCACACTATAAGTAACTGTATCGCCAGTTTCTAGTCCATGATTTTGCTTGAAGTACGTTTCAGATTCTGTATTTACTCTTAGGAAAACAGCAAATAATGTACCTACGTCAACGTTTCTATTAACGTAACTATAATAATTTGTACCTGCGTTATACCATCTTATTGTGCTGGTAAACCAACGATTTGGTGAATAAGCAGTAGAGTATGAACGATATCTATCGAAACCTTCCATAAATTCACTATCATTCACAATACCAACGCTGGTTTTGCCCATACTAAAATCAGGATTATTATAGGTTGCATATGCATAACCAGCAGAATGCCAACTATATAAACTACCTGCAGTAGATTTTTTATCAACCCATGCAGTATAGTTAGGGGAGAACTCGGCACCTCCTAGTCCTCTACTATTATTCATTCCAGATGCAAGATCCCATCCAGAACCTACACCATCACTCTGATATCTGGTTTTTGCATAGTGATAGTAGTTATAACTACTTTTGTTTAGATTCCTAATTTCATATGCTAGATGTAAAGAGTGTGGTCCATAATCATATGATCCAACACTACTGAAATTGATAGTAGAATTTGTAGTAAATGCTCCGTTTGTAGTTTCACATAAAGTAATTGTGTTTGTAGTTGCAGTTTTTACATAGTAAATTTGCTGTCTTTGTAACCCACCAATAGCAGTATCATATGGTGAGCTCAAATATAACAAACAATCACCAGCTCTTAGACTATGATTGTTCCAAGTAATAGTATTATTTGCTACGTCTACATCGGAAGATTGAAACTCATAAAAATACATCGAATTCATCTGTCGTGTAACGATTTTTGATTCGTCAAGATCAATAGTTGTAGTTACAGTTTGATCATAATCAATAAAAGGTCTACCATCTCCAGCAGTTGCAGATCCAGTATCGACAACATATGCCTCGTTACCATATGTATTTGTCAAATATAAAGAGGACCCAGTTTCAAATCCATGAGTATAATCTGTGGTAACTGATAGAGAAGATTTTGTTGCTTCATTTGTATCAACACCACCAGAAGTAGCGATATCTGCGGATTCATAGAATTGACCTGGAGTTACAACTGTGTAACTACCACTGACATCTGAAGTGGCTGTTTGTTTTTTCTTGGCATTATATGAAAATACCGTGGTACTTTCTACTGAGGTTACTAGATATTTTCCTTCTGCAGTTCTTTGAGAAAGACCTTGAATTTCAAATGGTGATCCAACTTGTAGACCATGTGGTTCTTGAGTAATCACTGTAATTGACTTAGAACCAGAACTAGTGTTTACAGCAACTACATCACCAATAGAATACGAATCATTAGCTGCAAAGAATGATGGGATATTATTAACTAACTCAACTGTTTCCCATTTAGTTGGTTGGAGACCATACTCAAAGTCAGTATCAATCAGGTTTTGTGGATTGGAAACTCTGAGTTTACTTACTGGGTCTGTAAATGTCTCTGAAAAATCAACCTTATCTTCTCTGATATCAAGGAAGATCTGTAATTCATCAGCACTATTTTGTGCAGATGTATCTGTTTCTAGTGTTAGAGTGGATTCGTCATTTGCTGCATCATAAGTTACGGTTCCACCAAAACCAGCACCCGCAAAGTTATAGATAATGGTGCTTCTAGTAACGTTAGTAACCAGAAGCAAGGTTCTCTGTGGATGTCTCCCCTTAAACTTGATTACTCCAGCATTTGCGCCGCCAGGAGTAAATTCGTAGTTATAAATTAACTTCTTTGCCATTTTCTATAAAATGCTGAGATACCTTTTTTATATTTATCAGGATAGTGCGATAGCGTATGCGATTGCAGTTGAATCGCTGACTCCTAAGTTTGCAGTACCACCAGTTACACCAGTAGCAAAAATTTGCCCACTGGCATTAATCTGAATTGACACATTGTCAATTTTTACTTTACCGTATGTGGTAGAAGATGCATTAGGAACACTAGTCAAATATCCAGCCTGAGAGTGATCTCCCCAGTTATATGCAGTATTCCAGTTTGTCGTATTTGTTGATGTAATTGCATACGCTGGAGAAGCAGTAAATACTGGATCTGTTTCACTAGAAACTCCACCCGAACCCGAATTATCTGTTCCTGGAGCCCACTTACTACCATCCCATTTCAGTACATCTCCTGAAGACGGTGCAGTTGTTGTAGTGTCTACATCTGATAGTGCATCAATTGAAATTCCATTGAGATCAGATGCTTGAACTGTATATGTAGTTATATAACCCGCAGTACTATGATCTCCCCAACTGTATGCATTATTCCAGTTAGAAGAGTTATCAGTAATCGACGTATAGGTTCCAGCGCCAGTGCGCTTCATTAAACCATTCGTAGTAAAATCACCATCTTCAATTGCAGTAGCACTTCCACCGCCACCACCAGTACCATTAGATGCTGCGGTAATTCTACCCTGAGCGTCTACGGTGATGTCTGCGTTGGTGTATGATCCAGCAGTTACGCCTGTGTTATCCAGTTCAGTTGAACCAACAACACCAGCATCAATAGACCAGGTTGCGCCACTATTAGAGACGGTGATGTCCCCTTTGTCTCCATCACTGATACTACCACCTCCACCACCACCTGATGCGGCGATGGTAATTGCTTTGGTTGCTGATCCAGTATGTGTAGTTGTAGTAGTAAGAGTAATTCCTGTACCAGCGATCAGTTCAATCTCGTCCTCACCAGATGCAACCAGAGTAGTTTGTCCAGAAACATACCAAGTTTTGAATGCACTACCAAAGTCAACAAAAGCAACACCACTACCTAAATCTGTAACGTTGAAACCTGTGTTTTTGTCAAACTGAAGTTCAGTGATACTTGTAGCAGTAACATCTACAGTTCCACCACTACCTTGGACCTGCTTGACGGTAATACCACTGCTTGCTGCAGCGACTGTACCTGGTTCCCACTTACTATTTGTATTATCCCAAACGAGAACCTGTCCATCTGTTGGTGCAACAGTGGATGTATCAACATCCGAAAGTTTATCAATACTAGATCCAGTATCAAGAAGTTCAACCCAGTTTCCAGCATGAGCAAAATATCCTTTACCAGTACCATGAACATGGGCAAACATGCCATGATAATTGGTTGCGTTTGGTAGATCACCTGTAGTAGCATACATGTTTGAATACAGGATCTTACCAGTAGTGGTAATAGCATCGCCTGTATTATTAATAGTGATTGCAGTGGTTGTTGTAGCACCTCTACCAGTGACAGTAGCAAACGTATCTGCCTCTGCTGTTAGATATCCTTCTGTGCTATGGTCACCCCATCCATATGCAGTATCCCAATTAGATGAATTGTTTGTAGTTACTGTATATGTTCCAGAACCATCTGTGGTCATCAGACCTGCTGTTGCAAAGTCTCCATCAACAACAACATCAGCATGAGAAGTCTCAGATGTTAGATACCCTGCAGTGCTATGATCACCCCAACCATAGGCAGTATCCCAGTTGGATGAGTTATCTGTAACTGATGTGTATGCTCCTGCACCTGTACGCTTCAAAAGACCATTAGCAGTAAAGTCTCCATCAACAACAACATCGGCGTGAGATGTTTCTGCTGTCAGATAACCTGCATCGTTGGAAAGATCACTTACCTGTACTGGCAGATCATAGTATGTCGATCCATCATTAGTAAACTCCCATTTGTCACTGGTTTCATTCCATTGAATTCTGACATTTGTTGAAGTACCTCTCTCAACTTCGAGATATGCATCTTCAGATGGTGCTGCAGTAACGTCAGTGTTGAGAGTGATGAATGCAGCGTCAGTACTAAGGTTAGTTGTGTTACTGTAAGTTGTTGTACCAGTAACAGTCAAGTCACCACTGATCGTTAGATCATTGGTGATAGTTTGATTACCATGGGTGTCAAGTAACTGTCTCCACGCAGAACCATTATATACATTTACTCTATCGGTAGATTGGTCAAAGTAAATATCACCTTCATCGGTGAGATTTGCAACCATACTATGGGAAGAATTAGTCAATCCCAGACTGAGTTTCTTAGGATTTACAGAATCATTATCAAGTTTTATGGCAGTAATTGCAGAATCAGCAATCTTTGCTGTGGTTACAGCAACATCTGCAATATGTGCAGTATCAATAGATCCATCAACATAGTGCTCAGAGTCAATTGAATCATCAGCGATCTTTGCACCCGTTACTGCATCATCAGCAAGTTTTCCCGTAGTAACATTTAGATCAGCAATCTTTACTGTAGTAACATTGGCATCAGCAATCTTAGCGGTGGTTACATTAGAATCTGCAATCTTAGCGGTGGTTACATTAGCATCTAGAATCTTCGCTGTAGTTACATTAGCATCAGCAATCTTTCCAGTAGTAACTGCAGAACCTGCAATCTTACCTTCGGTTACTCCAAGATCTGCAATCTTGCCAGTGGTGATATTTAGATCAGCAATCTTCGCTGTTGTTACATTAGCATCTGCGATTTTAGCAGTGGTGATATTGTCATCAGCGATCTTAGCGGTAGTTACACTTGCATCAGCAATTTCTGTTGTTCCAACTGCAGATAGTCCAATCTTAGCATTTGTTACTGCATCGTCAGCAATCTTTGCTGTGGTTACATTAGCATCAGCAATCTTTGCCGTAGTTACATTTAGGTCAGTAATCTTGACTGTAGTTACAGCATCTGTTGCTAATTTTCCAGAGGTTACTGCAGCAGTGTTTATCTTTGCCTCAGTTACACCTAGATCAGCAATCTTAGTGGTAGTTACATTGGCATCGGCAATCTTAGCGGTAGTAACGTTAGCATCGGCAATCTTAGCGGTGGTTACGTTTGCATCATTAATTTTTACAGTTGTTACTGCACCGTCAGCAAGTTTTGCAGTAGTAACATTGAGATTTGAGATCTTAACTTCTGTTACTGCATTTGATCCAATTTTTGCAGCAGTGACAGCAGAATCAGTAATCTTTGATGTATTGATTGCAAGATCTCTGATGTGATCTGTGGTTACTGCTCTATCAGCATCAACACTTGCACTATCCTTTAGTTTAGTTGAGTCTACAGCATCTGCTGCTATCTTTGCTGTAGTAACATTTAGATCTGCAATTTTAGCAGTAGTTACATTAGCATCTGTGATTTTAACGGTAGTTACAGAGTTTGCTGCTAATTTTGATGAGTGAATGGCAGCATCTCTAATGTGATCAGTAGTTACCGCTCGATCACCATCAACACTACTAGAATGTGACAGTTTAGTTGAAGTTACAGCGGTGTCTTGGATAGATGCAGTATCAACTGTGTCTGCTGCTAATGTTCCAGAACCACTATTGAGGATTGTACCTCCAGAAGTGGTCAAACTATCTACTTGTAGATTTCCTGAAATTGTTTGACCACCAGAAGTATCTAGTAATTCATACCAGTTTGATCCATTAGTATTTCCTTTGAATCTATTTACTCCAGTATCAAAGTAAATATCACCTTGACCTAATCCAGTATTGCTACTAAGTCCTAAATTCAGTTTTCCTGGAGTTACTGCGTCATTTGCAATAACCCTACTAGTTACTGCATCGGACTTTATATTATTAGTGTCAACTGCCCTATCAACATCGTTGAGCAAACTAGTTGCCAACTTATCATGAGTTACTGATTCATTGACAAGTTTAGAAGTGCTAATTGAGTTTGCTTTGATGTGCTCACCCGAGATAGCTCTTAGACCATCATTGGTCGAACTAGATGTAATCTTTGCACTAGTTACAGCATCATCTTGTATTGCTGCTGTATTTACTTTGTCTGCAAGGTCTTGACTAATCAGAGTTACCTGTCCACTTCTTCCGTGGAAGTTAGCAACCCCAATAATCGTTGCGCCAACCGATTTGCCAAGATAACGAATGATAATTTCGTCACCTGCAGTAGGAGTAAATCCACCATCAAATGTGATCTCATTCCTTAGAGATCCAGTAATGCTATACTGATCAGTATGAAGTAGATTATCTGCTACGTATACTAAAACTTCAATATCACTACCAATACTTCTTGATAGAGTCTCACTACTATTGCCACTGGCGGATAAAATTTCTTCGGAAAGATCAAGAGTATTTGTATCTAGACCGTATCCAATGAATGGCATTTTAACTTAGCTCCATGTAACTTAGAATAACATCTAATGCTGCTGTTGCACTTGCCTGTGCTTGGATTTTATCTCCAGCACCTGCAACGCTATTGAATTGAAGTACAACCTTCTGACCAGACATGATCTCAACTGATGATCCTGCTGGGATGGGAATATTCTTTGCCAAGAAAATGTCCTCAGTCAGAATAGCATTCTGCCCTGAAACGTCTTGGGTAGTTGCTGGTCTATCAATTTTGACCGAAGCAGTAATCGCAGATTGAGTAGTATTACATAAAGAAATACTAACGACAACTGTCTGCTTATCGCTCTGTCCTGTGCCTAACTGAAGATCATAGATATCAGTCAAGGCTAGACCAACGGAAGATTTTGATACTGAACGGAATTTGTTTGCCATTGTTTATCCTAGTAGAATTGCGAATGCGATTGCCTCATCGTCGGTTAGACCTGAGGACAAGTTATTGACAGCATCGACAAGATTACCAGAATTGCCGCCTAGTTGGGAAACATCTCCCACATTCTCAGAAATCTGGTTAATTTTTCTCCTTTGAGTTTCAAAGGTGTCTGTTGTTAGAACAACTGGTTTTGCTGTTGTGTGAGGAGATGTAGGCGTTGTAAACAACGCCTGACCCCAAGATGAGGTAGTCATTTTAGATAGCTGTTAGATTGATCTTCGCTCTCACATAATAATTTCTAGAGGCATCTAGTGTTACAGTCTCTGGAATTGTAATTGTAATCTTGTTAGATACATCATCTAGAGACTCATAGACAATTGCATTTGATGCAAATGTACCAGAAGATGCAACCTGCCACGATGTTGAACTATGGTTATATAACGCACTGTTGAACTCAATACTATTTAGAATGATAGTTGGTCTCAGTGAAGTTGGAATTGGTTGGAACGTGGGTTGATTTACTACAGGAGTAACAAACGTTGCTGCAGGTGAAATTGCAGTTTCAAATCCTGCAGAGTCTCTATATTTGACTTGAACAGTATACTCAGTTCCCCAATCCAACTCAGGTGTTTGTAATTCAATTTTTTGTACGGTATCACCATCTGGCAACGTGTCGATAGTTTGATATACAACCACATTGTCTGATGTTCTTCTAATAGTCCAGAAAGAAGACTCGTGACCATTTCCAATGTATGATTGGAAGGATGATGCGTAGATAATTGGTGATCTAGTAAATGTCAGATTAGTGACAGTATCAATAAATCTACTTGACGTAATTGTTGGGTTTGCAAGATATGCAAGACTCAGAATACCTGCATCAGAATTTACATCTGCTGCACCCTCAGATGTGAGTACACAACGATAGTACCAACCATTGTTCTCAGTTCCACCAATTGTCGTTAGTGATGGGTTGTTCTCATCAAAGATACTGGAGTAATTTGCTCCACCATCAGTGCTATATTGCCACTGATAATTGATTGTCTTACCACTAGTTACAGTTGCAGTAACTGCAAACGTAACTGGAATACCTGCAGTAACGTTGAAACTTTGTGGTTGAGTAGCAATATTAATTACAGGAGTCTGTACAGTTAGAGTTGCTACGTTTGAAGTTAGTGGACTATTAGATCCGTATGGGTGGGTAATGATAACTCTGTACTGTCTGCCATTGAATCCTGCAGTAGTTGTAACTCCAGTACTAACCGAGTTACTAGTTGCATTACTAATATTACTCCAAGTATTTCCAGTATCGCTACTTTCTTGCCACTGATATGTAATGTCAGATCCATCAGAAGCAGCTGCCTCAACAGCAAACACTGCAACATCGGGTTGATATACAGACAAGTTTGCTGGTTGTACAGTAATACCAATCGATGGTTGAGCGTCAACTGATAATGTGGCAGTGCCAGATGTAATAACATCACCAACTCTATTAGGATCCGTACTTGATGGATTTTGTCCAACCAAAGTAACCTTTACACGATATGTGTTTGCATTATCTGCAAGTGTTGGGCTAGAGATGGTCAAAGTATTTGTAGTCTGACCAGAGATATCATTCCAACTAGACCCATCATATGACTGCCATTGATAAGTTTCAGTACCACTAGTTGCAGTTGCAGCAACAGTAAACGATGCTGGTTGCGTTACATATACTGTAGTATCTGATGGTTGAGATGTGATTGTAAGTGCTTTGAAGATATTTGATGTTGCAATCTGAGGAGCACTTGCACCAGTAACAACACCAGGAATATCATATTCAAGTTTATAATAAATTGTAGCACCACCAAGAGTTGCTTGATCTGCAGTTTCAGTAAATGTCGTTGTTGGACTTGCTTGAGTTAAAGATCCAGAAGCAGCTGTAGTATAAGTTACATTGTCTACACTTCTCTTCCAGGTATAGTTTACAGGAACATTCTGTGATGGTGTAATAGTTGCTTCAACGGAGATAGTCTCACCTTCATCATATGATTTAATTGGGTTGTTAGCATTATTAGTATGAACAACTCCACTAGCAGCAACAGTTGTATTTCCTACGGTCAGTGTAGCTGCATTTGAGTTTAGTGGACCATTCTCTGCAGACGGTGAGTCAACAACACATCTAATTTGATAATTATTTTTGGTTGTTGTAATTGTAGAACCAGGCAAAGATAATGATGCCTGAGTATCATTTACTGCACTCCAATCACCTAAAGTGCTAACATTTGCCCATGTAGATCCACCGTTAGAACTATACTGCCATCTATATGATACTGTACTGGAATCAGTTGCAGTAACAGCAATGTTGAACGACGCTCCCACCCCAGAAAAAGTGGATACTGTTGTTGGTTGAGTTGTAATTGCTAGAGTTGCTCCAACATATTCCAGCGCCATGGGCGCAGAATTACCAATAACACTTAGACTATCAGTAACCTGCAATCTAATATACAGATCATCGATAGACTTATCACTATCATTAATTGTTAGTGTATTGGTGGTATAGTTGGAATAACCAGTATCACCAGGTCCAATATTTGTCCAGGTTGAGTTATCAGAACTTCTTTGCCACTGGTAAGTTACAGGTTCAGTAGCATCTACAGATTCAATTGCATAAACTTGTCTGGTGCTTGTTCCAGCAATCGCTTGAATTGTGACACCAGTAGTAAATACTCTCTTGATATCAAAAGCACCATTACCTGGTCCCTGAAGGTTTGTACCACCAGGATCAGTAGGAGCAGTTCCACCAACAACATTGTAACCCTGACGCATCAGAGGACCAATCACATATGGATATGTGTTAGCACCATTAGTGTCTGTAGATACAAAGTATGCATATGTTCCATTTGGATACTCAGGAGTTACACAATATCGACCATTACTTCTGTCTAGAGTGCCTGATGATGAAACAAACTGATAGTCTTCAACAAATGTCCCTGCGGGATATTGTGCATATGTATATGTTCTTCCTGGTTGCTCCTGTGCATATGCAGTATAAGAAGATGTCATTCTAGTAATAGCACTAGTATTGTCTAGTGCGCTACTATAACCCCAAGTTCCATAAATTGGGTGACCATCGAATGCAATACCAATAATCTTGGAGTGACCATCAGAATGACGTAGGTAGTCTCCAGAGAAGTTACCTGTTCTGTAATAATTATTGGATCTTCCAATGCCATCCCACATTTCTGCAGAATATGGACCAGATCCAGAGAGAGCAAACTTACCTGTACGGTAAACATAGGTATTACTGGAATCTGCATAACCACCAGCAAGGTCAGCACCGTAGATATTACCACCTAGTGATGTATCTAGGGTGTAAAGACCTGCGTTCCAACTAAATCCTGCGGGAGCAAGACCTGCTGCAGAACCAGTATCACCAGTTAGATTTCCACTAATTTTGGCACCATAAATTGGAGTACCATTAGTTGTGATAGCAAGAGCATCATCAGTTACAGGTGTAAGTGCAGATGTATTTGTACCACCTCTGTAATGGAATGTGTGAATAAATGTCTTATCTTCTACAGAGTTTGTGTTATTGTCATTTGGGAATACCCCATACTGTGCAGGATCTGGAAGATTATCACTACTAACAGTAATTAAATATTCAGATGCATTTAGCGTAGCACTAGTTTTTGAAATTGTTGCTTCTGGATCAGTTACCCCTGGTGGGTTTGTTACATCACTAACTGTAAATGGTGATACATTAGTTGCTAAAACTCCAGTATTGACTCCAGAATACTTAGCAATATCATTAGTATCATCACCACCGCTAGTTCCTAGGAAGTCGTTATAACCAACTGCATAGAACGACATTCCATCATAAGTATCATCTGGGAAATTAACAGTCAGAGTTGCTGTACCATGACCAGAGACATACCATGGAAGTGATGTAGTATTTGCTGAAAGTAACTTAGTGAATGAAGGGTCCCCAGCATTTTTATAATACCAGACAACAGTGGCAGCAGAAATACCAGTATTATTTGCAATACCCCAAGAAGGTGATAACGCAGTATTAGTTTGCTTTGGAATATCTTGAGTATTTGGTAAGTCTGAAGTTAGAGTGTATGCCTTCTCAACGGTGAACGGACCCTGATATGGGTTTGGTTCGGTGATTGTCAGTTCGGTAATAAATGGAGCTACATACTGTTCACTACCATTATAAAGTCTGATAATATTAATACCTGCAGCAGTACAATCTGCCTCAAACTCATCTAACTGGTCTTGAACGTCGGCAACGTTCATACTACCAGAGTCATCAATAAACAGAGCAAGAGTTGCTCCAGATGACAAGGTATTCATTCCAGTCAGAGTGAACCAATCATAAACCCCACTATAAGAAGTTAGTGCAGTTGATGGATCTCTTTCAATTTGATAATAGAAGTAATCAGTTCCTTGAACTGCTCCTGTTGGTGTTGAAAGGTTACCCCACCCAGTTCCTGCGCTATTCTTAACGTGTAGAAGGTGGAATGGACGATCAGGCCAAGAACTTCTAAAACTTGTCCAGTCAGCATCTAATGATCCCTGTGTCTGACCATCATTTTCATCAATCAGAGCAAGACATGGTACAATCTGCTGACTGAATAGTGCTACTGCATCTTGTGTTGTTGAACCAGATGTTGCAGTGACTTTCAGAAATACACCATCATCGGACTTGTATGTCCCAACAATTGGTGTCTGTCCAGCAGAGGAAGTATTGAATGCATTCTCGCCAAGTCTTGCAAAATAAATTGGATTTCCAGCAGCACTATTATAACCTGCAGATATTAGGTCATATGTAGTGTCGGGGATGTCCGTCTCTAGAGAAGTTGGAGTAAACTGAGAAGTATCATATGCAAGTGTTAGTGTAGGAGTGGATCCATCAGAAACATTTGAATCAATCTCAACCAGTGCAAGAGATCCAGTTGCATATACCGTAGTGATTGCGTTCCACAGCACTCTACATGTAATTACAGGAGCAATCGCCGCAAGTGAAGTATCGGTATATACTGATGCTGGAGCTGTACTAGAGTCTAGTTTACAACGATAATACTTACCATCATGCTCAGACTTATCTGGAATTGTTAATGTGGGATTTGTAGAACCACTAAATCCATCATTATCAGTTACATCGACAAAAGTTCCAGCGTTAGCAGCAGCAAGATCCGCAGCAACTTGCCACTGATATGTAATTGTGCTGCTCAAAGAATCTGTTGCAGCAATAGAAATTTGAATAGTTCCTTGATCTACAGGGAATGATGCATCCCCAATAAATGTAGCAGGTGGTTGTGATGTAACTGTAATTGTCGATGATACTGGAGCACCATTGACAGTAAAGTTATAAGTAACTGTTGCCTGAGAGGTTGTCTCTCTTAAAGTAAACTGATAATTAGTTGCTTGAGCACCACCAGTAGCAGTACCAAATAGTTCTCCAGTTGATGAGTTAAAGGTTAGACCACTACCAGTAATAGTATAAAGGTTATTATTTTGAGTGAACGCACTATTAGATCCACCAGAAACTAACTCATAATTCTGCTCACGATCTTCTGCAGCAATTAAGTCTCCAGCAAATGTAGATACGGTTGAGAGACTAACAGTTCTACTTGCAACCTCATTGTGTGCAAACGTTGCGATTGTACTCCCATCAGCATCTGACCAAGTTGCAGTAAGGTCAATAAATGGGAAGTAAACACCTTGCCCACCATCATAAGTGACAGATGATTGACCTGCTGGTAATGGTGTATATACTCTTGGTTCAGCAATTGTACCAGTACCCCAACGAGCACCTACCTGAAGCGCCTGAGTTGCCTGCTCATTGCCACCAGCAATACCTTCTCTAACTAGTCTTCCCTTTGGAATTGGGAAATACTCGACTAGTTGACCATCAGCATTACCTTCTTCTGACTCTAATTGTGCATAGAACTCACCCGCAGAGAAAGAACCTCCAGCATACTTAGTGAAGGGATATAGAACTGATGAGTGGTTTTCAGTCCAGTTCCAAACAGCATCATTAGCAAACCAAGTTCCAGTAATCTTAGTAAATCTCAATGGATATCTTGGCCAAGCACCCTGATCAGTAATTTCATCTGCTTGTGCAAACGCACCACCACCACCTACTTCTGTTCCTGTTGCATTTGAATCTGCATGGAAAGTAATAGTCTTATTTACGGCATCTACTGATTGTACTTTTCTCCACTTCTTACCAAATTCTCTTAGATCAATACCACCAATACTTACAGTAGATGGAACAGTTCCTGATGAATTCAAAGAACTACCCATATTTGGATGGTTCACACAATAGTAGTGGAATACTGATGCGTAGATAGAACTATCAACTTTTGGATGGGTATTGTTTTGTGGATTGATCCATTCAATCCATGTTTTGATTGCGGGACCTTGACCTACAAGACCATTATATGCATCCTGGTCAATCTCTACAGGACCAGTTCCCTCATCTTTGAAGAATCTTAGGTTTTTCTTATAAGATTGTGATAACTGACCAGCAAGGTTAGAAACATAAGTCTGGAAATTAACTCCACCACTATGAGTACCATCACCAGTATTTGAAATTGCAATAGGATGTGTTGCGTTTGATGAATCCGATTGATCAAAACGATAAACAACACCATCATCTAATTGGAGAACTGGTTGAGCAGTTGCTGTTCCCGCAATACCATTTTGAACTCTAGCAAGTTCATATACGTTACCGCCACCACCTGGTGCTACGGTAACATTATAATCTCTTCTTTCACCCAAGTGCATTGCATCTCGGAGGTATTCCGTTGCAAGTCCATTTGCACCCGTAGTATTATTTTCCTGAATTCTTGGGAATTCGAATTCAAATACATCATTCTGAGCAGGAGATAGTGCAGTATACTCAGCATCAGTCAGTTGTAAAACAACAGCATTAGACGCTGATGTTGTTGAGAATCTATACCAACTTGAACCTGAGGATGTGCTTCCATATCTTGTTACGGCAGATCCAGAAGACGCCCTAGTTGGGTTTTGGAAATTACCAACTGCGCCTTGAGTAATTACGCTAGGATTTGTATAATCGGCAAATTTATACTTTCTCTCAGTAGCAATGGATGCGTTATGTAAACCTGTGGACCACACAGGTCCATCATGAATCTGCTTCCATACTGCAAGCATACCTGCAACAAGAGGTGCAGAGAATGATGTACCATTAATTGTGATATGGGATGCAGTATAATCGTCTCCACTATTCCAATCATATCTTGGACATAAAATTCCTTGACCTGGAGCGTAACAAGTTACTGCTTCACCATAGTTTGTAAAATCAGCAAAAGATTGTTTATTATTTGAATCAATTTTAGTTGCACCAACAACAAACTTAGTTGCGTTATTTACCTCATTTCTGTTGTATTCTGGTGCGATACTAATCTCTGGATCTAGGAGTGATGGTTTACCTGCGTTTCTAGAACCATATGTAATTTTGGTGTTTTGTGGACCATAGTCAACTGGATTATTTGGATCAATATCTGGATCAATAAACTGCATACCATTACCAGCAGAGCGGGTAACAGCAACACCTTTCTGGGTAGAAAGAATAAATTCTCCATCATCCAGAATTTCATTTACATTAGATGATGTTGGAGAGTTTGCATCATTAATAGTAATCGTCCCTCTCATTGCATCATGAGACTGACAGATGTAAACAAAACTACCAGTTCTTTCTCCTGCTAGTAGTGCTGTTGTATCAATTACAATATCACCATTAGTTTCACCTTGACCAGTGACACCAACCTCAACGCGAGCACCCTCACTATATGTGGTTGTACCCTCAACACAAATCGACATTGGGTGCGATGCACCCGCTGATGTTGTAATGGTCAGCGTATCACCTGCATTGACAGTGATCGTTGGATCTAATGCATTAGTGTGTGTAGTGGCAGCATCAGTTCCATTAATAGTATAATCATTGCTACTAGATGCAGATGCTGTTAGAGCAACAGCATTGCCAGTATAATTTTCGTTTCTATCAATATATGGTGCTTTTGGGTTTGGAGCTGTTGCACCAATACTGACGTTTACAACAGAGGGTCTGGGTCTAGTATTTCCCTCTAGAGTATTACCCTTATATTCAGAGTCGTCTGGGTCATTATGACGATAAATTGCTTCATATGCCTCAATCATCTTGGAGAGGTAAATAACTCCAGAGTCGTCTGAAACTCTAAGAGAATAGACTTTGGCTTTGTTAGCTACACCAGCATATCTACCTGCTGCCATGATGGCACAATATGTTCCGTGTCCATCATTAGCAATGTTACCAGTAGACTGAGGATCATTGCCAGCAGTAGTTCCTGGATTATAAACAGATGTTGGAAGTTCGTATACTCTATAGAATGCCTGTTCAGTTGCACCATTCAAATCAGTGACATATTGAGGATCAAATAGTTCTGGGTGGAGCGCCGCATTTGTTCCTGTAGGTCTACTCGCACCCTGAATACCAGAGTCAATGATATAGATATCAATATCTTCACCATTATTAATGGTTGAGAATGTGCCGTTACCTGAAGGAGCATTATGTGTATAATCTAGTCGCGTAATTGCATCCAGATGCCAATATCTATTACTGGTTCCTGGTGCAATAGTTGATCTCTGAGCATGAAACTCAAAATTGCTATGGTCTTTAGTAACCTTTCCGTGTTCTAGATCCTTGATCTCAGCGTATAACCTATCTTGATCGTCTCCGTCAAAAACGATGAGATTCTGGTTTTTTAGTATCTTGTAACTATCTACAGATACTTTTGAAGAAACATCTTCTGCGATCTGTGTAAGACTTAATTCAGAAAGTTTTGATTTCTGTAAGAGAACTTTATTAGACATTCTTCTTTAGCAATTCCTTCAGTAGAGTTTTGATTTCAGACATCTCTTCCTTCATTTTATTTATATCGCTCACAGTGTCCTGCATTTCTTTCATGTTCTTTTTTGATTGTAGATATCTTTGATATGCTACTTTGTCCTTGTTGACGATGGCACCCGAATCTAAGTTTTTGCTTAGATTGGAGTGCCCTTCAATTTTTACTTCGTCCATATCAGATGTTTGCGATTGCTCTGAGGTCCTCAATCTTAGGTACAAAAGCGGGACCGTTGCTATTGACTCTCATCAGAACCTTGATTGCGAAGGAATCAAACTCCTGAAGATCTTCCACACTATATCTATATTCCTTGAATGCATTTGGATCTTCCAATGCGGGATCTAGAATGTCTGAATTCTCAATTTGTACTTCGTCAATATTATCAGCAAATCCACTTTCTTCCTCATCAAAGTCTACTGGGAAGATAATTGCCTCTGCAATTGCTACTGAAGTTGGAGCACCAGCTGCAGTCACACCAGTAACCTCAATGGTCAAACCAGAACCTGCACCTGCACCATCAAAGTTTGGATCTACCGTTAGGATTTCTCCAACAGAATAGCCAGAACCTGAAGCATTTACAACTGCCGCACTGACACTACCATTATTGACAGTAATATTAAAAGTAGCACTACTACCTGCAGAAGGTAAGTTTAGTGGAGATGATGCATCATAAATTGCAGGAATGTTATTATAAGTTTGTGATCCGACTGCAGGGGAGTAACCAGATCCAGGTTGGGTGACAGATCTTGCGCTGATTGCATTACCAGCACCACCTGTGGCAGCATCAATAATAACCTCTGGAGCAGTAGTGAATCCTGATCCTCTCTTAGTAACTAGAACCTTTTCAAGTTCTCCTGTACCACTATTGATAACAGGAGTTAATTCGACCCCATTTTGTGGATTTAGAGTAATCGTTGGAGCACTGCTATATCCTGATCCACTGTCAAGAACCTTGATTTCTTTCAGGGAAGAAGTAGAAACAGTCTTTGGATTGAAATAATTCCAAGGTTGCTGATTCATTGACTTATCAGAAGTGGTTGGTTTGATCTTATAGAGAACTTGGATATCTTTATTATCAAATAGATTAGCAGTCAATCTAAGATCAATATTTGTTGCTGCATTTTCTAGTTTGATTGTCTTAGTTTGATACTTAGCAGCGAAAGATCCCATTTCACTTTCTGTTTCATCTCTATAGAGATAACCCCCAAGATCAACTGTAGCAGTATGTAGATAATAATCTGTTGATGCTCCAGCAACTTGGAAGACGTATGAAGTCAATGCTGGATTTGAAGGATCCTGTGGTTCAAATCTTTGACCTGCATTTAGAATTTTGATACCAGACTGAGCGTTGACATTTGCCGTTGGAACTTTCAAATAACGAATATCAATATAATTTTCAGTAGTATTGATCCCAACAACTTCTGCTTGAATATGAACAGAAGATAATGATTCAACGCTTCCTGTTAGGAAGTTTCTATTACCATTAGAATCTACTTTGTAAATTTGCTGAATAATAGAACCTAATGCAAGACCTGTTGTAGTTGGTTCTCCACCACTATTAGGTGCGTTATTGAATGGATAAATTCTATAGACATGATATCCAAACCTAGACGCAGTTGGTTTTGGATTATCAATGAGATTCATCGTAACAAACATGTTGACTCTATCCAAGTCAATTACTGGAGACACTGCATCATTTGATGTACTTAGAGTTACTGAATACTTAAATGATTTGTCACCATTATTCTTTTTGACTTCATTAATTTCAGAAAGAATTTGATAGTTATCTGTCAAATAAGTATTTGATCCAGGACTTACTGAGAACTGCCCAATACTATATGCACTTGGATTTGAATAGTCAATTGATGAAGATTTCAAAGCACTGACTGTATGACCAACAGAAGTTCCTGCAAATTGTAATAATCCAACTTGTGGTTGAATTACTTGGAACTGTTGATTTTGTGATGCAAAAGCAAAGTTACCACCAACTCTACCACTTTCAGTTGCTTGATCAGCAGTTGATCCTGAATCCTTAGGAATAAGGATTTCATATGAATTATGACTTACGTTTTCAATTTGATGTAAGGTATTAATTTTAGAAATACCAATACCATTTGCTACTGGATCGCCAGTACCAACACCAGTAATTCCATTTACAATTACATAATCGCCTTCGTTCATGCCATGATTATAATGATGAACTCTTACAATTCTTGGGTTACCACCAAACACTGAATCTGAATATGTTGTTGGTGCGGAAGATGATGTAAAGATACTTTCACCAATTGCTTGTCCACCTCTGTAAGATAGTTTATTAGTCTCAAGAGGTCTATTTTCCAGAGACTTCATAGGAAGTGCTTTGTTGTTGAATTCAACAACAGCAGTAGAATTGGTGTCAAACTTAGCTCTGTATAGTGTAAACTTAACATCTTCAAACTGATCTGCAGTCCAAACAGTAGAGTTCTGGGACTTGAATAAAGAACCAAGTAATGGTTGCTGAGAAACTCTTTGAGTGGTTCCAATTTCAGTATCACCAAGTCTAGAAACATACATGTTGTAGTCAAGACTATTGGACAGAACAACAAAGGCATATTCTTTATTGTTCTCTAAGAATACTGGTGCTGCAAACTTAAATTTAGTTGCTGCACTAGCATCTTCTGATGTAGAAACACCCATAGATACTGGGTTTTGAATCAATCTGATACTTGTTACTGCTGTAGCTCCAGCACCGTCACCTTGAATATTAATTGAAGGTTCGGAAATATATCCAGAACCAGGATTAGTGATTGTAATATGATTGATAGATCCATCAGTAGAAACTGATGCAGTTGCAGTTGCTTGAACACCACCAACTTGTTCTGGAGCTGAAATTGTAACACTGGCACTAGTGTATCCAGTACCACCAGTTCTCATGAAACCACCAGAAACTGCATGGGATTGTTCTGCAATATTAATAACTGAAGTGGGTTCTGGGAATCTTTGAATCTTGATTTGCTCTCCAGGTAAGAACTCAATACCATTATGGTTATCCAAGACAAGAGTATATACAGTATTTGAGAAATTGATATTTGCAGTTACACCTGCAATATCTAAATCACTCTTGACCGTTCCAGAAGCACCAGAGGTAATACCAACAACAGTTTCACCATCAATAAAACTAATAGAAGAATCACTAACAATTTTTAGTTTAGTGTCTGGTTGTACCTGAACATTACTGAATGGAATAATCTTCTTGCCAGGAGTACCAATTTTTGTCTCTGTCAGATAACATTCAGTAGGAGTAACATCACTCTTAGTCTTGAAGAAGACATCGAGTTCTGTCATGAAGACACCTTCACCATATCCTTCAACTAGGAATGTCTGTGCAACTGGATCGAACCAGTTACCTGTTGCAGTCGCAGTGCTAGTTCCAGTATTTGTTCTTCTTGTATCAACGTTAGTTCTAACACCATCAACAAATTGTGCAGTATCCTGATCAGATACAGTTCTCTGTGCAATTGTTGGGACTCTAGTTGACATGATAGTATTTTCTTGAGTCTCCATGAGACCAATTGCAAAATACTCTTTCTCTGCGAAAGTATCAACTTCATCTTCTCTTGCAGAATTCTTCGCGCTAGAAGTAAATCTAAGAACGCTTTCACCAACTCTGAATTGTCTGAAATCACCTTCAGAGTTGTAGATAATGTCATCTACACTACCAGTAAACTTCTGCTTATTGAAATCTGCGGTAGAAGAACTTTGACTTACTCTTCTTCTGTTTAGATCATCACCAGAGATTCCTCTGGAAGCAAGTTCGGTTACAACGTTGTCATCAAAAACATTGATGGGTGGAAATCCATTAGGAACAATGAAGATACCACTAACACTACCTTCACCATCACTAATGATTGGTTGCCCAAATCCTTTAGGTGAACTTTCTGGTTCACCAGTATATGATGAATCTGGACATACCCAAGCATTAACATCAACAGAATCAAAGAATGCATAGAGTCTTGTATTTGGTTTTAGTCCAGTGACTCTCCATCCAACTGCTCTGGATCGCATAAATGGGATAAAGTTTACCCCAACAACTCTATTGCCAAATGCTTGATTGACAGTATCAAAACCAGTTAGTTGATTTCTAGTTCCTGTTCTAGTTCTAGTTCTTGTGCGAGCAGTAATCGCAGTTGTCAAAACATCATCATCACGGAAGTTTTGGAAGTTAGTAGTTGTAACATTTCTAATTCCTTGCCCACCCCTTTGAACTGTAGTTGAAGATCCTGTTGCAAAACGACCAGTTCTGGAATCAATAATTGCCTCATCAGAAGCAATTACTTCAGATCCACTCCAAGAAGTCTGCCACTCGTTCCAGATTGTGCCTAGAACACCTCTTTCATCTGCCATGCTAGAGATTGTATCAAAAAGTGTATTATTTTGAACAATCAAATCTGGTCTGGATTCTGTATCTTTCCATTCGTCCATTTCAGGTGAAATTTCCATTACACCTTTGTATTGGAATTGTAGAAATGGGTTTAGATTGATAGTCTTGGTAGCAAATTTGTTTGAGACAAACTCATCTGAAGTATAGTCAAGAGTAACAATACTACCACTCTTTCTATATCCTAGAGATGCTCTAGATGCATCATCACTAACACTTTCTTCAAGTTCAATCTGATCAGTAAAGTGTCTTGGTCTCAATTGCTGAGATTGCATGTCAACTGCACAACGATAGTCGTTGGACAATGCATCACCAATATTGTGACCTGCAAAGTTATCTACAATGATACCACTCTTAAATCTATCTAAACCAGTTACGGCATCTTTGATTGATGTATTGAGGGTATCTTGCTCAAGCATACTCAATTGAGTATAATATTCAATCTTCTCAACTCTCTTCTCAAGAGTACGAAGATCTGACATGGTATAGCGTCTATAGTTATATGTCTGTACCTTTACATTCTTTGGACTAAAAGTATATGCAGGAATATCCAGATCAAACAATCTTAATGCATCTTCAATTGGTTTTGGATATTGTGGATTTGTTGAAGGTTTTCCGCTGACAATTTCGAAAGCACCACTCTTCGACAGATAAACACTATCTCTCCTTGCTAGATAAAATTCACATTCATACTCAGCACTATCACCTGGTGTGGGGATTACATTATTGATCGATTGGAATGTAAGTGCTCCAATCTCTCTCTTGTCTTCTGCACCAGCAACCTTACCAACATTTGTACTTGAAAATCCAGTGTCTGCAGATAAGCGGAAGTCCAATGCATCTCTGAGTTCAATAATTCCATATTTTTCAGAACGATATGCTGGAATATCACCATAAGACAGGCTTAGGTTATTTGGATTGATATACGAATCAACCGAGAAATAATCACCATCATTTGACGTGTGATCAAAATAATCAAAGTCTACAAGAAGTTGTCCTGATGGTTCTTCAGTATTTTTACCTCTAATAATCCTTACAATATCATAAAGGTTGTCTCTTTGACCATTATCAAAGTAGAATCTATCTTTGATATCAATATCAGTTACTGTTGCTGCAGAATCTGGGTCTGCCGACATATAAACAGCATTCAATCTAAATCCATCAGTCTTTCCGAGACTGATGATATCTTTCTTATTATAAGTAGAAACCTGAACTTGGACATTTCTCAGAATCTTAGTTCTTGGTTTTGAATTATTCAAGATGACTGCAGCAGTCAACTTAATTTTTCCACCATAGAAAGTAGCAGGTAGACCCGAGAAAGAGATAGATGCATTGACACCAGCAGTTGCAGATACTCTCTGTACCTGATATCTTGCAAGATCAATAATATCACCTTGCTCTAGACCAGAAGCAGAACCAGGATCTGCTACAACTGCAGTAAAACGTTGCTCTGAGAAATCTTGGAAGTCTTGATCAACACCACTGAGGTTGAAAGAAATTGTTCCATCATTACCAATAGTTGATACCAGTTGTTTCTGTGCCTTTAGACTAAACTTAGTCTTATTCTTATCTCTAGCAACAGTCTTGATAGTAGAATCTGGCATTGGAATGACCAGGCTATTCTGACCAAATCCACCAAATAATGATTCTACCTTATAAAGAAGTGCATTAGTACTAGAAGAAGTAATAGTTCCTGCAATGTAAATTCTTGATCTAGAGAGAATATCACTTTTCTCTACCCTGTAGACTAAATACCTTCTCTCCGCTCCACTATCATCAACAACTTTGATTACATCATTGTTATTGAGAAGAATGCGAGGATCTTTATCTAAAGAAGTAACCTCAAAATAATCATTTCCAGTAGAAGCAGAAACTTGACATACTTCAACTAGATTAGTAAAGGATACTGAATTTGATACTACATCTGCACTGAACTTATTTCCACCAGGAATTGTTACTGACTTAAAGTCGCTAACACCATTAGTTGTGATTGTTTCTCCCCAGAGTTCAACCTCAAGAGTTGCAGCAACATATCCAACATTAGCAAGAATTGACGCTGTTGGGGTCTTTGTATATACAGTGGCATTAGGACTCTTGTAGCTCCACTTATTGGGGAATACAGAGGCAGTATTAGTGCCATCATCAATAGGTAATGAATAAACACCACCATTAGTATCAGCAGTCAATTGGAAAGCATATACATCATTGCCGAGAGTTCTTGTTACCTTTACCTGCTCACCATTAATTGATAATGCTACTGCTGCAGCAGGATTTGACGTGGTTGAATATCCAGTACCAGGATCACTGATGTGGATTTTTCTAATGGTTCCACTTTTGATAATAGTCCCTTGTGCTCTCTTACCATCATTACCATAATCAGGATCAGTTACAAGAACCTCACCTTCAATGAAAGTACCCTTGACATTTGATAAAAATACTTCATCATATCCATCACCAGTATATGAAGACTCAACAATACCAGTTGCTCCACTAGAAGAACCAGTTAGTCTTGCTCCGAGAGTTTTGATACCATTAGTAAAGTTTCCAACAGGAGCAGTACCGAAACACTTGATCGTTGTAAATGTTGAGGTATCAAATAGTCCTAGTCTAAATACTGAATCAATATTCTCATTACCTGCAATCTTACCATTTGCATCAACAACACCATTAGAAAGTCTCATATACTTTGGATGAGCACATCCAATAGGTCTACCAGGCAGTTCCCAAACTCTTCTGATAATTCCTCTTGGGATTCCACTTCCATTGAGGTTTACATCGGCATCCTCAATGGTTTGACCTGAAATAGGAAGAAAAGCTCCCGAACCAAGAGTAACTAAAGCAAGATAGGTATCGCAATCTGCAGTGGATGCTGCACCATTTTGAATGGTCCCAGATACTGCAGTAAATCCTAATTTATCAACTTTATTAATAGTTGCACTAAAGGCGCCAGCTGGGTATGAAGAAGACTTCATACCAACAACACTATTAGTCCATTCATATGTTGCTTGTGCAGAAAGATTTTCAATCTGAACAAGATATCTAGTTTGAGGGGCATCACCTCTACCCAGTTTAGTATTTCCTAGATAACTGTCAGTGAATGCATTGTAAAAAAGTACCTGCTCACTAGTTTCTGTTGTAATTCCACTAGTAGAAACGTTTGATACATCTGTAGATCCATAAACATTCTGTACGTTTAGATAAGACCCAGTAGGAACTGTTAGTGAAGATCTCTCTTTGACAAAGGTATCTCTAGCCTTTGAGAGTGTTTTGAACTTAGTACCTACATTTTCAATTTCATATCCACGAACATATGCCTTACCAGGACTGATGGCAGCAACCATAGAATCATCAGACTCTTGAGATGTCAGTCCATCATACAAATTATCTTCAGGATCTAAACTATAGAAACCATTGTTGGTTCCATTATTTTTATGTTCTTTTAGATCAACAGTATAGTTTTTTACAATGTAGTCTCCTGACTCATCGTAAGTTCTTCTAGCTAAAATCTCTTCTAGATCTGACCAAGTTTTTTTCTCGATCTTTCTCTCAATAACACCATTACGAATTCTGAGAAGCTCAATAAAATTACTCTCAACTACAGAATCAATATCCCTAGAAGCTAGAGTTAGAGTAATTTTTAGTCTATGACCACCAGGTGCAGCATAGTTACTGTAACCAGCAGCATTGTCATTCAATGACTCATCTTCTTCTGGAGTAACAACTTCTTCTTGTACAAGAAATCCAACCCTACAGGTTGGAGTAACTGAATACTTATCAATGATGAGAGTTTGAGTTGCATTACGAACATAATGCCCATTGGTAAAGTAAATTCCCTCCTGCACAAATACTGCAGACCCTTTACCTACAGCAGAATTTTGAACAAGATCTGATGATGAACCAACTGGTCGGTATACCGTTGGTTTTGTGCTTCCTGTAATACCAACAACAGCTGTCGGAGATCCTACAATATCAGTTGATAAGATTTCACCTTCTTGGAAAACTCTATTTGTATTTGATGTTCCACTAGAAACATAATTTACATATAAAGTGACTGCATCTGATGAAGTTTCTTCAGATACATTAATTACCTTAGCAGTAACTCCAGTTGTTTCTCCAGTTAGAGTTGAACCCAAAAATTGAGATAAAGCAAATCCCTGGGAGAAACTTGAGAGTTTGATATAATTGTATGAGTTATTATATGAGACTTCACCAGGGACCACCATGGATCCCTCTTTTACAATATTTTTTCCAATACTCTCAACTTGATTTTGGAGAATAGATTGTAGAGTAGTTAATTCTCTAGACTGAATAGAATATCCAGGTCGGAATAATACTCTATAAAAATCTTTATTTACATCAAAATCATCATAATAAGGAGATACGTTTAGATTAGTACTCTGTGGCATTGTCTATTCTTCCTGAAGTTAGTGTAATTGGAATCAGAACTCAATAACGAGTTTTACGTCTTCGATTTGGTCAGCAGCTCTTGTGATGACTCTTCTGTTCTCAACATAGATGACTTCACCACTATACTTCTCATATTCTGGAGGGCAAATGCCATTCACAAATACACCTTGGTTTTCAATAACACCCTGACTGCTTCTGTTGATTGGTCTATCGGAACTTGAGTCAACACCGTTGATATTATTTACAGTTCCGCCACCAGTTGCTGCTGTAAAGAATGGCCAAATAGAACCATCAGAATCTCTTAGTTCAGCATCATTTGGTGCTTGGGTATAACGTAGAATTGCAAGATTGCTTGAAGTATCATACTGATTGTAATCAACTACCCTGCCTTTTGCAGTAACAGTCAAACTTGCAGTACCTCTAGTGACCGTGTAAGTTTGGGTAATAACTTCGTCTCTAGAGAAAATTCCACTACCACTGGAAGTGTCAATAATAATTGCATGAGTTCCGCTAGCAGTATCGGTGGTTAGGGCAGCAGCGGATGTATTCAGGGGATCCTTAATAATTCCGATTCTTCTGAAATCTTGATCAACATAGAAATCAGATGTCTTATCTGCAGCGGTCGATCTGTTACCATATACAAGGCGAGTATTAAGCATAACTCGCTTAGCACCCATCTCTAGTGCTGTATTGGAACCATGTCCACCTTGAGGTGGAATTACGATTTCAACGGTAGGTGCAGTATATCCACTGCTTGGTAGAGTCAGTGGTGATGTACCTGCTCTGAGATCTGCCTCAGAAGCGTAGTAAGTTGCAGATGCAGTAAGATCAACAATACCATAAGTGTAGTTTCTACCTCTTGTGGTGATTTCTGCAGCAGTACAAGTACCACCAGCATCGGTAGTTAGTTTCAGTACAGCAAAACCATTAGTGGAATCATCACCATCACCATAAATACGGAAATACAGATCTGTTCCAACTGGCATTCCAGACCCAGAACTCTTGAGAAGAGCGATGTCAATTGCTCCATCAACTACCGAACCAGCATAACTGGTATCCTTTACTGGAATAAAATCAGTAGTGGTGAAGAAAAGAACGTCGTTCGTCTCTAACTTATAGAGATATTGATAGACATAACCATCAGTTGACGTGAAGTCAACAATGTTATTTGAGTCAGCAACAGCAGCGGTTGGAGCAACTGAACCAGTCGAAGTTCCAGTAGGGTTAGAAGGACTTACACCATTGTTTAGAACTTTGAATACCTCATAGGTATCTGGATTCATTACATAGAATTCGGAGTCAAACAGACTTGAAGTACCAGTTGCTGTCTGATTCTGTACACTATAGTTTGGGCGATACATGGTAAATTTCTTACCTTGCTGCCAATTGTACCTTCTAACAACTTTTCTTACGTTAGAAAATCCGATCTTTTTTAGAGAAAGGACATCATCGTAAACTTCGCTATAGAAGTCGTTGTTGTCATATGGTACAGGAACGTTTCCTTCATCTAATGTAGGAGTAGTTGACGTTCCATAATTTGAATTGGTTGCGTAAGTTGAGTACCATGCTCTATGTCTTCCGATAAAGAAGTACATATTGTTAGAGTTTGTGCCACTGTTGGTGACATCAAACGACTTAACAAATTTGTCGGCATTATGCACTCTAAACTGTTCAGTAATGATGCTGCTTGACATTGTTATATCTCTAGAGTAAGGGTCTAAGTCCTTCGATTATTTATATTTATAGGGGATAACTGGAAGGGTCAGTGCTCGTATGCTGTCCTTATTTCCACGTTCGAGCTATGTGGATAGGAGTTATTTTCAACCTCGGTCAACTTATTGAATGTCCAATCAATACTTCCATATCGTACTGTCTCAACTTTGCCTGCTTCAGCAAATTGAACGTACCCATATCTATCAGCAACTTCTGTCACCTTCACAGTATTCTTGGCATATGTCAATCCTTGACCAACGGTGAGTTGTTTTCCTCTTTCTAACTGAATTACCCAAGTATTTGAATCAATGATTCTTTCAACTCTACCAATTAGATCAGTAGAAACTTCATTATAAATTTCTGCTCCAGGATAAATCCAGAATGTAGTTCCTTCAACATAAAGTCTATTGAATCCAGCAACACTGGAAATAGACATCTCAGAATCAACAACTTGATAATTTGCAGTTAGTGTTGCTACTGCCTCAACTGTCGATGTAATTGGCGACATATTATATCTAGTCACGCGGTTATTTAGATCCTTGTAGATTGAGGAATAATATCTATCACTTACCGTTCCAATAGTTAAGTCTTGGAATTGATCTAGACTACCAATCTCAAAGGAGGTTTCAAGAGCAAATCTATCTTCCTCAAGGAGACTAAACGTAGGTGTCAATCTCAAGAGACCAACAGAAGTAACTGTTGCTGGAACTGCATCTGCTAAATCTTCTTCAAATGGTGCTGCACCATTATATGAGTAAGTTTTTCCTGGTGTGGTAATAAAATCATCAAGAATCTGTGGCTCAAGATTTATAGTGACTACTTGATCATTAAGTGGATCATCTACACCAATATCAACATTCCTTAGAATTTGAACCTCAACTTCAGAGCGAGCATCAATAAATGTGCTAACAGAAATCTGAGTATCTTGAGAAGTCCAGAAGTTTAGATATCCTGCAGTCTTGACTGTTGGATATACTGGTGAAATGACATCATATTCTCTACTAACAAGTACATCAGGAACTTCATAGTATTCTTCACCTTCATTAGTTACAACACAATTTTCGAGTTGATTATTTCTATTAATCTGAGAATATGCAGTTGCATATCTACCAGTATCATTTCTAGATGGTCTAATTACAATAATTGGAGCAGTTTCATAGTCTGATCCAATTGGGAACGCACCTTGAACTGGTTCAATGGCGACAACTCTACCATTTACTCTTCCAGTAACTGTTTGTGGATTGGATCCACCAAGATCAGTTGTAATCACCGAGTTTAGTGGGATTACTCTGTCAGGGAACATTTGAATTTCGACTTCCGTTGCCGAAATTACTTCAATCACTTTAGCGACATTTTCCCCAGCAGAAAATAGTAATTGCTCTGGTGCATATGCTGCAGTGCTAGCAACAGTTGCAGTCCATCTAACTCTAGCAACCAGATCAGCACCCTGACCTCTTGTGATGCCACCATAATCACTAGTTGTAATGTTTGCCTGTCTCAGACCATAAAGATCTGATGGAATAGTAATACTATGAACACCTGTACTGGTTCCAATCGCAATAGCATATGTTTCATCTGATGATAATGAAGATTGATAATCATTGTAGAACAGAACTGCTCTTTCAGGATAACGATATCCAACATAATATTGCTGACCACCAGTCAATCCAGGAATATCAGGATTTCCATTATTGTTGTAAGTTACTCTTGTACCAGGCTCAATAACATCAGAAGTTTGTGCTGTTCCAGTATATTCATCAAGATATACTTTACTGAATATGGTATTAATGTTTGTTGCATCAAACGAATATGTATTGCTCTCAGTATCATCTGTCTCCCACTGAATGATGTCCCTGTTAGAGACACTGAAAATAGTTCTTGGTTGTGCTTCCCCATCAATTTGAACTTTCTTGGAAGTATCCAAATATTCAAATACTGGAACATCCTCAGACTTAATAGATCTAATCAGTTTATTTGTACTGAATCCACCTGGATCAGTATATGTAACTGCAGTGCCAGTGATAAGATTTCTCTTGATAAAGTTTGGTTCATATAATGGCATGTTATAACCCTGAAGAATCTTCTCAAGATCCTTACCATACCAGTAAAGTGCAACAACCTTAGATCCTTTTCTTACTGGTTCATAGAATTCAACTAATGCCTCATTCAAAACATATGATTTGCCAAATTCCTGAATAACACCATCAACCATCATAATAATTTGAAGAGAACTAGTTGGTACAATAAGGTCACCAGATCTCTTCAGTAAGAACGTTGTGTTATCTTGGAGTGAAGTATCAAAAGAGTCGAGAACAGAATACTTACCATTAGCAAAAGCAAAGAACTTTTGTGGGAATCCTTCCTTCTCTACATATCCCTTACCTGATGTCCTATTGATAGAGGATAATGTTGTTGGATCTGAAATAGTATTGATTACAATATCAAATAACGTATAAATTGCAGATTCAATATTTGCACATGATGCAGTGTAACTTGAACCATCAATAATAATTGAATTGTCAGTAATTACGTTAATTTGACCATTATATGTAATTGGATATGCTTTAGGTGATGTTCTGGTAATACCATTCAGATATGTATTATCATTGATAGTACTTGTAATAATACTAATATATGTGGTAATTGCTGACTGAACATTTGCACACCCACCAGCATCAACAGTAATACTATTGTCAAATGTTTGGGTAAGACCATGTGATCCCTGAACTGTTACAGCAACGTTTTGGATTACTTGAATTGCGATTCCTCTAGCATGGTTGAAGACCTCGATAGATTCATCTTCTTCGCCTTGAAGATTAGTTGTTGTAGCATAGAAGTTTGCAGAATCCCAAACCTTACTATTTCCACCATATCTCATATTGAATGCCATAGAATCTAGAACATCCTTGACATCATCAACACAATTTACAGTTCCATTAGGAACTGAGAATCCAGAGTTTGCTGGATCTAGAAGCATTCTTTGAACTGCCTCATTTGCGATGAAATCTTTATTACTTGTAATCAAATTCGCCGCATCAACAAATCTATCTTCAACTGGGTTTGTTGGATATCCTGCACCATCAACAGGGTTATATCCTAGTCTGTTCTGCATTGCAAGAATACAGAGATCTTTTGCCCATCTGAATACTAATTTAGATTGCTCTTCCTCACCTACAAGATGCTGAAGTGCTCCACCAGTTGCATATAGATTTGCAGCATCCCAAGTATAATCATTTCCACCAAATCTTAAGTTATTGACTACTGCACCGATAACATCCATAACATCATCAATACAGTTCTGATTTCCACCAGGAACGCTAAATGTTCCTCTATATGCAGAGTAATCCAACATGATGTCAACTGCTTCTTCTGCAATCAACTGCTTATTAGCTTCAATCAAATTGGCAGCATCAAGGAATCTGTCTTGACCTGTGGTGATAGTACCCGTTAGTTTGATAGAACCTGTAGTATTTGACGTTTGACCAACAATAATTTCATCTACGAAGTCTCCACGGGTAACTTCAACTTTCATGATACCTTTACCTTCATATCCAGAAGTTGTTCTACTGAGAACTTTACCCTCTGCTTGTGAAGTCTGCCCAACAACGATTTCACTATCAGCAAACTGAGATAAGTTTGTAACCTCACTCATATTGATTACTTTACCAATTCTCTTTGGTGGATTAGTAAATGTAATCGTGTTTTGTGCATCATTGATAGTATATGCTTCACCATATACCTGAGGAATACCATCAACACAAACAAAAGCATATTCATTTGCTTCTGTTGGATCTGTAGGTGAATATAATGCTTGTCCGTTTGTAAATTCTAAATTGAATGTAGTCTTATTGCCATCAAACTGGTCAGAGATATCTTTATATTTCTTGGCATATTGATTATTATTTGAATCATCAACAAAACTGAACAGTCTTCCCTGGAATTGTTGTACGTTTACTTGCCCATTGATTGGATCAGTATACTTGAGAGGAGGGTCATTAAAGATAATCTTATCTCTCAATTCAGATGCTCTGAGGCGGTTTTCCTCATAGAATCTATGATACAGGTCAACACCAGCGATATATGGATACGCACCATTATTTGTTCCACCATATGTGGCAGTTGTTGATTCAATGGTACTAAAATAGCAATACCTTCCGTTAGGAAATTCTGGAGTTACACAGAATCTTCCATTATATTGATCAAGATGACCTGATCCATTAGTATAAACATAATCTTCAGCAAAATATCCAAGATTATAACGAATAGGTGTGCTATTGATTTGTGCCCAACCAGTCTGAGACTTGATCCACATACCTTCAGCAAAAGTTCCAACTACATTTCTGAGAAGAACTTGTCTTGTAACAGGATCATAAGAAACAACAGTTCCTGAAACTCCTGCAATTACACCACTATCCGTTCCACTATTGACCTGAAGAATATTTTGGTCTTGTGCAAATTCTTCTGTAGATCCAGTAAAATCGACAAAAGAAGTTACTGTAAATTCTACAGAATTGACTGGTGGTCCAACTTCAGCATCAGGTAGGATGGTTCCATCAGGGAGAACGTTTCTAGTAGTAATAGATCTCTTAGCGTAACTGCTGTTGATCTTTACGATGGAAGAAACTTCATTTGGATTGGAATAACCGTATGGACCATAAATTGGTGTGCCATCATATGCCCAACCGAGGATTGGTGAGTGGGTTAGTGTAGTTGCCTCAACATATGCACCACTAGATGAAATATTGTCTGATAGTTGTCTTCTCAGTTCAATTGGGTTATTGTAATGAAAATAAGTTCCAGCAACATCAACTAAACCATTATAGGTGTCTTCATTACCCGACCAATTTCCGTGGTTAATATTCCAATCACCTCTATTCTTATAACTATCTCCTTGCAGAACGTTGTAAATTTGAACACCATTTACAAATGTACCAAAAGTTCCTAAAGGTTTTCTGGGTTTTTCAACAGGAGAGAATGGAACTTTAGGGAATCTTCTGATGAATCCTTGTGCAGAGGGTGCAGTATCATATCCACTGAAAGTTGTTGTGTATGAAGGTAAACTTTCTGCCTTGATATAAACAAAATCTACATCATTATATACTGTTCTTACATCAGCAATACCTGCATTAGTTGAGGTATTAGTAACTCTCCAAGAATCAAATTCAAGTTCTCCTGCACCAGTCGTTGTGATTTCTAATTCATCTAACTTTCTATCATTAATAATACTAAATGATTTTCCTGGTTCTTGGACAACACCATCAAGAGTAATAAGTAATGTATTTTCGCTATAAGGAATAAAGTTAGTTCCAAGACTTCTCAAGTCATACATCTTAACTCCCTCAGCAAAGGTTGGAGTTAGATCATCAACTTGTTTGAGATCAACAGCAACAGATCCCTCAGATACAATAAGAGAACCAATACCACGCTTCCTATTGAATTGGAAGAACTTATTGATTTGAATAGTTTTGAGTGAAGGACCAAGTTGTGGTCTAGTATCTCTAATTTCAACAAATTTCTTCAGAACATTGATAGTAATCAATGTTTTTGGATTTTGGGTATCACATCTAAATTCGTGTTTGTATGAAATATCAGTTGGTACTAAATTATAAATGTAATTTTCTTTGTTATGATCAACATCAGCAAACTTGTCCTCTGGGTGATATTGACCAAATTTGATCCAAGTTCCATACTGATCAGTAGAAGTAATCTCTAATACATAGTAAATACGATCATGAACTAGTCTTCCAGTTACCTGATCTCCTGCAAGATTTGTAGCATTCCAAGAAATAACCTCATCTTGACTTGTAGAACGATACTTCAGAGCATCCCCAACCTGAATACCAAACGCATTTCTAAGATATAGAGCACCAGCAGTGTCACCAGTAGTTGAGATCTCCGTTCTAGTATCAAATTTCCAAGAAGAAGTCGCAGCATTTGCTGGACATTTGACCTCACCTAGAACAGGTAGCATTGCCACGCTCTGAGAAGAGTCAATAATAACCTCACCAAATACAACAAAACCTGCAGGGTGGGTTGATGTCTTGATAGTTTGTCTCCAGTCAGAAACTGGAATTTGTGATCTAATTACATAAGAAAAATCTTGGTAGAAATAAGAATCCTGAATCTTTTGAGATGCAGTATTCAACTTACCAAATTCATCAGTAAATACTCCCTCAATAGAAGTTAGAGCACCTACAGTTGCAGAAATCTTAGATAGATTTACTTTACTTGCAGTGCTAGTTGCCGAAGAGGTATAACCTACAACTTGCACACCATCAACAAAACGACCTGTAACCGAAATTAGTTTAAGTACGTTAGTAGTAGAATTGAATGAATCAACAACACCTTGACCAGAAGGAGTATTTACATTTCCTTGATATACAGTTTCACCCTTTCTATATTCCCCATTGATATTGATGACCTGAATAGTGGTAGGAATTCTAACCTGAGGTGCCATTGTATAGTTGCTTGTCAGATCATATCCAGGATTTTTGATACTGAATGCTGAAATCTTACCAATAGACGTGGTTGCTGGAAGGATTCTTACATTTCTAGAATCTTCCTCAACTAAAACTAGTTTTGTGTTTTTGTCATACCCAAAACCTCCACTATTAATAGTGATTCTACGAATACTGTTGTCAAGAACATCAGCAGTCATTGATGCACCACTTCCATTACCAATAACATAAACTTTTGGTGAGACATATCTAGTTCCACCAAAATCAATATCTACTCTTTGAATCGTGCCATCATCATCAGTAATAACGGTCCCTCTAAATGCATCTTCTTCTCTAAAGTAAACACCTTTGATTGTTGGTAATGACTGATACCCTCTGCCTGCATCTGTAATAGAAATTCTATGGATTTTACCAGAATATCTATGACTTTGTAATGCTAGTGTCTTAGTTCCTCTAGCATTGCCTTCTGGCTTAGTTCTAACAATATACTTGAACGTTGTGTCGGTCAGATCAAATACGCCAGTCAAAGATACATTATATGGATCCTCAATAAAAGTGAGTTTACTGGTTAGTCCAGAAATAAGTGCATTAGGATTATTATAATAGATATTGGTATAGTCTCTATTGTTGTTTTTGAGGATAACCTTTGAGTTCAAAGAACCTGGAACACCAATTCTTTCCACTGAAATTTCATTATTAAAATCTCTATCAGAATAGAAACCAAGAGTAGTATTTGAATTAGTTGACTCTGAAACATCAAAGACATACTTATGCCCATAAACAAGAGTCAATGATGGATTTTGTTGATAATTAGAGTCAGTGTGGACGCTACTAAATTCAAACTGACCATTTACAATTCTTACCGAAATACCAGTCTCTTGAATTGTTTCTAATGAAGGATCTCCACTAATTTCAATTAGATCACTTTCAAGTAAATCATGATTGGTATTTGTAGTTACAACAGCATCATACTTACTAATGTTTTCTATGGAAGCATTGTGACTATGATGACTTGCTGTAGTTTGATTGAAACCTCTTGTAACAGTTAGCAAATTAGTTCTCTTACTATCAATTCTAAGTTGTTCTGTTCCAATCTCAATTACATCGCCAAGAGAGAACTTTTCATAATTTTCTGCGTCAATATTTAAGGTAATATCTTCGTCTGAAATACTACCATCTACGACAGCATTTACTGTGATACTATCACCATTATTATCATCAAACGTACTAGTATTAGAGAATCTTTGTGCGTTCTCCAAAGAAACTGTTAGTTGATATGTGTCTCCTGCTGTTGTAGCACTATGATTTGAAATACTTACGCTAGCATTTACAGAATGCTCATCTGCCACTGTCCCACCTTGTGCTCTAGTCACTGTCAACTGACCCGATTTTTTATCAGTGATTCTCATAATCTCTGTGCCAATATTGATATATCGATTGACATAGAATAGATCACTATTGACAACTTTCAAGATTGTATCATCTTCATCAATATCTGCGATGAGCGTTGTTGTCACTCCTGCACCAATTTCATTGATAGTCTCTGGTCCAAAAGAACCATTGTTGTAAATACCAAATCTAGGAATATCACTAGCATTTGGACCTTCTTTTACATCTGTTAAGTACAAATATCCTGAAGTTGCAGAAATAGTTTCTACCAACTCAATACGAGCAGTAGTATCTGAGTTCTGACCCTGGATATAAACACCAGGAACAAATAGTGATGGATCGGCGCCAGTAAACTGAAGTCTTACTTTATAGTCATCAATATTTGCTGTAGGTACTTGAGTTGAGCACTCAACACCAAAAGGATGCCTGGATGCCTTAGATCCATCATATCCTCTAATAACTGTAACTTCTTTTACATATTCGATAGAACTAACATTCTGACTATAACGAGGTTCTGTTTGGATTTGGTTTGAGATACCTGTTGCTAATGCTGGGATTGCATAGTAATTCTGAGTATCTGGATCAATATACATCTCAACCTTCAATATATTTGAGACTGCATTAATTTCTAAGATTCTACCCACCTTAGTAGATTGATCTCCAGAATCAACATAAATCTCATCAAATAATTCTTTACCGTTTTCGTACTTATAGAAGAATCCTTGATCAGTTTGTGGAGAAACGGGATCCGATGATTGTATATTTGCTACACTAAGATATACATATCTGGAACTATTAGTAAATGCACTATTGATATATACACTTTCTGATTGAATGTCAATCGTATCTCCAATATTTACATTAGAAGTATTTGCAGTTCTAAATCTAAGTACAGTATCTGTAGCAGAACATGCAATTGCTGTTTCAATAGCATACTTGGTCTTAGATGTATCTACGATAGTGTCATTTTCAAAAATTTTGTTATACTGAAAATCAGTTCCATCAAATGTTGGTGGAGCAATGTTTAGAACCTGTTTTCTAACATCTAAGGATCCAGTGATTGTGGAATATGAAATTGAAGATACTCCAATATCATTTCCTGAGTTGTTTTTAGCAACAATAGAAGCAACTTTACCAGCAAATCCTACACCTTGAGTATTTGTATCGTCTACAAAAAGTTTATCTCCAGCAACAAATCTTGGGATATAATTATCAGTTCCAACTGAATAATTATTTCCTGGATTTTCAATAATTACCGAATCTACAGATCCAGAAGAAACTGCAGTAACAGATGCTTCTAAATTAGTTCCAAAATTAGGAACATTATCATTAACATCTCTAATTCTAATGGCATTAGATGGTAAAGATGAAAGAATCGATTCTTTTGTGAAATTGGAGGTCTCAGGATTGAATTTATAAGTTGGACCAATCATATAAGGATATCTTGGTCTAGCATCCTGTCTATTCCTTTGATTAATATCATCACTACTATGAATCGTCAAGAAATAGCAATATCTACCTTCTGGAAAATCTGGAGTGACACAGAATCGACCATTATGCTTATCTAAGTCTTTATGTAGAGGATTACCCTCTGGTTTGTACTCATAATCCTCTACGAAACTGCCCATAGTAAATTCAACAGCACTAGGACCATTTTCACCTCTATCATCTCTCAAGTAATATGAAGACTCAACTCTCTTTAGGGCAGAGTTAGAATCCGTCGGATCTGAATATCCAACTGGACCATAAATTGGAACACCATCATAAGACCAAGCAACAATTGGTGAGTGGGTTAGGTCGGATGGTAATTCGACTCCACCAGAAGTAATGTTGTCATTCTTAGTAATTCTATATCCCCTAGGATTTCCAACATAATAGTAAGCATCATTATATTCAGGAAATCTACCTTGGAAAGGGTATCCATTAGCATCATCGGCAAACTGAGTATATGCCGCATAATTATCTCTATGCCAACTTCTTACTTCTGCTTCTGCAGTTGCCCCTGTTCCAGTAGATACTACATATATCTTGGTTTTAGTCTGATCATAATCAAATCCACCAGATACTTTCTTAATAGCAGTAATGTTACCATTTACTGGATCAATAGACTGGACAATAAATTTAGCGCCTCTACCCCTCCCAGATTCGTCTACAACTTCGATATCTGGTGCTTGAGTATAGAAAGATCCACTATTTACAATATCCAGAGATTGAATATCACCTAATCTATTGTTAGATCCAAAATTAGCTTCCAAAACTGCACCAGAACCCGTAGAAATGGTAATTTCTGGTCTATAGGTGTAACCTTGACCTGCAGCAGTAATTGTAATTGCAGTAACACTTCCATTTGTGACAACTGCAGTTCCTGTTGCACCACCTACACCACTAATCGATACTCTAGGTGCTTCAGAATACCCAGATCCTCCATTAGTAACGTTAATTTTAATAATCTCACCTTGAGTTACTAATTCTCTATTAGATAGAGATTCATTCGTTCCTGTAGGTGAAATAATAGGTACACCGTCAACAGAGACAGCAACTGTATTATCATCTGGAAGAGGATATAATGTTTGTGCAAAACTTAGATTCTTAGGAATCTTTTTTAGATGCCTTTGAGAAGCTGGATTCAATAATGCATTAGGACCACCATTAATATTACCAATAGATCCGACTACATCTGGAAATCCGTTAGAAGAAACATACACATAATCACCATCATCATATACCCCATTTACACTCTTGGTAACTTTATAATCATTTTGCAAATAAGTCGATCTCATCTGACCAGAAACACTCACCAAAGACACATTTGCTTCATTTCCTGGCGCATTTTGTGACCAAGAGGTTTGAATTGGTAAATTGCCTTCAATACCCGATTGTACAAAATCAAACTTGTCGCCCTCTGATAATAATAATCCAGTATTAACAATATCAAAGTCACTAATAATTCCTGTTGGTCTAAACGTAGCAAATGGTGATGATACTGATGAAGTGATATCTTCTACTACAGATACTACATTCCCACTATAAACTCTTGCATTTTTTCTTGCAGTAGTAAATCCTAGGGCATCACTTTCAATACCATAAAACTCAGTTCCAGTTTTTTCTGCATAAGTAAATGCAACAGACTCACCATTTGCATCCACTACTCCTTCAATGTAAAATACACCATTGATTTCTGGAAATCCTACTGTAGAATCTACAACTAAAGATTTTTGTCCAAAAGAAAAGTTTACTCTACTAAGAGTTTGGTTGATTGGAGAAAAATTACCAGTAACGCTTTCGCTATTTACATAAATTCTATATAATTGTCTTTCTCCACTCTTTAGAGAAATAACTCTTTCAATAGATGCAGATGCTTCCTCAATAGAAGTGTCATGTGCATATTTTACTTGTTTCAGAACCAATCCAGAAAGATCGTCTGTAGTATATCCATTAGAAAGATTTACTAAATCTGCTTGGATAATAGTATCTACAGACCAAGTAGACTCAGATGCTTTAATTAGTTGCTCATTTGGATATCTTATGAGAACTTTATCATCATTAAAGGAACTTCTGAATAAAAACTCTACAGCAGGACTTGTTCCTTTAGATCTATAGAAATCTTTAATATACTTCAGTACAGTTGGTACATTTACCCCTTCATTTAGCCTTTCTACGGGCAAACCAGAAAAATACTGAGTTTTTAGGTTCTTGAATAAAGATGCTAAGAATAGATGAGTAATATTAATTACTTCAGTATCATTAGCAGCATGTTCAATAACCTCGGTGCTGGTATATGAATTAGATTCTAGTAGAAGATCGCCTAATTTGACGGTTCCAGCAGCCCCTCTCTTAATCTGACTGACAACACCAGTTTGTTTATTGATATTTTTATACTGAACAATTTCATTTCCGTTTGAAGATTTTAGAAGAAGCAATCCTTCTTTTGGAAATCTCTCAAAAATTGGAATATTATTTTTATCTACAGCATCAGCATTATTTACATCACTAGATAGCACAATTTGGGTGTCTGTAACAGACACATCATTTGCTAACACTGTCTCAAGAATAATACCATCCTTATAAAAATCAGAACTTTGATATGTCTGAATTTTTTTCAGGATTGAAGACGAAGAATTATCAATTTCAGTATACTTATAATACTGTTTGAAAAATTCAACAAATAGCGGATATTCCTGGACAAAAAAGTCTGGTAACTGGTTATCGACTAATTGGGAAATGTTGATCATTCTTTATGACTCCGCTAAAACTTGAATGCTTCTCTTGACTAAGGATAAAAATACTTCTCTTCTTGCGAAGATATCATAACTTCTAGGTTTCACCGTTACTTTTACAACTGATCCAGGTTCAGAAGTTCCAGTAATAACTAATGATGATTTTTGACCTAATAAAATCTCACCCGTTTCATAATTAATTGTCCCAATTGGTTCCCCAAGATATGTTTTGATGGAATTGTTGAGATAATATGCAAGAACATTCTTTGTAGTTCTATTACTATTTACATAGGATCCAGAGTAGTCATCTTCAAGAAATAGTGTATTGTCATATCCCTGAATATTGAATCCCGTAGAGGATAGAATAGGTGCATCAGTGTCAATCTGAAAAGCATTTACATAACACAGTTCATAAGATGCATTAGTATTCAAAACTGCCTGCAAATCTCTTCTGATAAACACCTTAGTGTCATTTCTGCTGATAGAAATGTCAGCATCATCAATAACTGATACCAATTTACTATATTTTAGTTTACCGCCAAATTTACTCAATGCAGTTGATGCTTCATGTAAATCGATAGCAGTTTCTACTAAACTTTTGATTTCAGATGCAGTTGAAGTTGTTTCATCTGCATTGTAATATATGACAGAATCAATTACAGGGTAAACTACTGCTGGGTCAATAATATCAACCGATAGAGATGCTACTTTATATTTCTGAAGTTTTTGCTTGATGAAGTTTTTAGAACTTGCTGATAATTTATCTCCAGACTTTGGTTTGATAACAATTTTTACTCTTCCATATTCTGGTGGAGATGATTCCTCACCACCAAAGGCAAATAAGTCATCAACATTGGGATAAACAAGTCTAGTAATAGTTTCGTAGTCAGAAGCAGTCACTGCTCTATTCTGAGTAGAATAGAACCTAGGTGCTTGGAATTTAATTGAATCAATTGACTCAATTTCTGCACCACCTTCAGTTACTGGTGAATTTGCAATTGTAATAGTCTGCAAAGCAGGTACAGCACCAATATTATTGGTTACATTTCCAGAAAATACAAAGTTTTCATTACCTTGAATACCATTTGCATCACTTCCACTTGAAATGATGTATGTGACAGTAACTTGAGATCCATCGTCCAACTGCTGCCCAATTACTCCATCACCAAAAATGAGTTCATAACGCTCATCTTCAATCTCCTGAATAAAATATACTTTTGATTCAGAATCGAGTTGAGTGATATTAGTGGATCTAGTATAGGTTACTTGCTCTGTACTGGATGCTGATGGGGAAACATATACAACTAAAGTGTCAAGATCGATTCCAGAATTCTCTAATACAAATCTTTGATCTAGATCCTGACGATTTACATTGAAGGTAGATGTGAGGTATGTCCCTTCATACAGTGAGACCCCTGTAAAAGCCGCTGTAGCGCCTAAAGAAGGGGACTGGGGATCCACATACACCAAAGGTGTGGTAATGTCTGTTGGAGTCGAAAATGTATATGAATTATTATCTTTTATTGCAGTAAATACTGCTCCTGATCTGATAGTGATTGATGCTGGAGCACTACCAGTCAATCCATCAAATGTTGAAAAAATATTGAAAGTAAATGCTGCTTTAGATGACTTTGTGGATCTTGGCAAATACCCTAAATTTCTGGCATGTAAAATAATATTATCCCTAAGAACCGCTGAACTTAGGAATGATTCATTTGCCACCATATTAGACATAAATGCCTGATATGATGTGTTATATGCTAGAAGATCTACAATATTTGAAAGTGCAGATCCATCAAAGTCATAATCGCTAAAATCAGTATTATTCTTTAGATAGTCTTTTAATACTGCTTTTATCTGCTCAAAATCTAAATCTGTTAGTTTTGTATTTGCCATTACCTAGTGCTCTCTAAAAACATGTCTACGGTCTGAAGATATGGTATACCAATGATGAAAAAGTTCAGTTGGGCAGAGAATCCGTTGTTTTCAAAATCTGGAGTTACCTCTACAGATTCCAATTCAACTCTCGGTTCATATGTCTTGATAAGACTCTCAATTTCTTGAGATAATGCTGCCGCAATACCAACGTCTATATTTTCAAATAGGAGACGATTTATGTTCGTACCCAAATTGGGTTGAAAAGGTCTTTCACCTTCATTCGTCAGAATCAAATGCTTTAATGCAGATGCAATAGCCTGCTCATTTCTTTTGATCAGAACATCCTTTGTTTTTGGATGCCGATCAAAAGAAAATGAAATATCTTTAAATGACCTAGATTTTTGTTGCGCCATAAGGCACTAATAACGTCGTCTTATATTTATTTAGACTCTATTGATGCCACCTTTCTACAAAATCATCAAATCCACCAGGACCTCCACAAGGTCTCGAAAGTCTGTCTGCTGGTGGTTTAGATGCTGCTCTTTTCTTATTTTCTTCATGCATTTTCAACCATTTTTCTGACTCCACCTCAGTAATTAGAGTCATACCCTCATTAATAAATTCTTCACTTTTGTCTACGTGATGATGATTTCCCATGAAAAAACCTCCTAAAAGTCCATAAGAACTTTTTAGGAGGTTGCTATCTCCTAAGGTATTTAGTCTCTAATTACTTACCTTGACCTCGGTATGGTTTACGTGCATTATTACGACTAGTGGCAGCATACTTAGTATTGGCAGAACGTCCTTGACGAGTCAATTTAGGTTTTCCTGGAACGTATCCAACACTCTTGTTCAAACCACCTTTTGCTTTTGCCATTTGTAAAGTTCTCTTGAAAGGATCAGTATAGCATCAATACCTGATAACGTCAAATGAATTGCAGAAGTCCCCATTAGGACTTGACTGCTGACCACAAGAAGTTCCATCCGAAGCCCAACCATAAACTGATCCCCTATGGGTAGATGCTTCATAAGTCCACCCATCTTTAGTAATCGTACCATCAAATGGATTTATAGTGACAGAATCAGTTTGAGTGTTCACAACAACAACACCATCAAAAATGATAACAATCTGTCTCCAACTACTAGGAGTAGTCTCACTACCACCAGTTCTTGTGTACCACCCATTTGAATATGTTGAAGGATTACATGCTGGGTTTTCATATACATCAGCTGTTGCAGTTCTACTACTTCCTGTAATTGGTGTTACCCCTGGTGGAATGATCCACATTGAGATTGTTCTTTCACTGTCGTATGAACCAGAAAATGTAGGTATTGATGAATTAACTGACTGTGCAAATGCACTAGTTCCTGGACTAGTATAATATTGAGGAGAACTATTATAATCCCCATAAGATAATCCAGTGTAATCCAAACCATATCCCCAATAAGGACCAGCATAACTATCAAGAGCATCTTCATGCCAAGCAAAATATACCAAATTTCTATATGAATCTGCTGTTGAAACATCTGCAAAACTACCCCAATCAGTAAGATCAGTTACCAATGGTAAGACATTTGCAGTTCTCATCTTGTAAAGATTATAATCAGTGGGATTTCCTGTTGCCCATGGTTTCTTAGATCCACCGATTGTAAATTGAATACGATAATTTGTAGCAGAGGTGTTACCAGCAGAACTACGAATACTCTGCCATCTTGCATTATCAATACACTTAGTATCTCCTGGATATACAGTACCGAATGTCTTCTGCATCGATGATGGTGGAGTCATGTAAGTACAGTTGGAAAAGATGAGGAATCTTCCATCGGGATCTGTATAATATTGACCTAAAACAGAAGACATGACAAGACGAGCGGATCCATTAGAATTATATCCTGCATTATTGCGGTTTGGATCCAGATCATCCCAAGTACCACCATTTGATAACAAATTATTTGTATTGACATTGGAGGTAAGACCATTAGTAACTAGTGATTGATTAATGTAACCAGATCCTCCTCCACCACCAGATGCATTACGAGTGGATGAACCATTGTCATTACCACCACCGCCGCCACCGCCGCCGTAGTAACCGCCGCCGCCACCGCCACCGCCTCCAGCGTTGGGGTAACCACCTCTATATCCATCACCACCTCTACCACCTTGTAAGGCGCTACCAGAGGATCCCCCTGCACCACCTCCTCCACCGCCAGAGGTTTGAGAACCACCTCCACCACCAGTGGATCCAATTTGAGTATCATTGGAGTTTGTACCTGCACTACCACTATTACCACCACCACGACCACCAGCAGATGATCCATGACCATATCCTCTACCACCAGATCCACCAGCAATCATAATTGCTGATGATTGAGATGCACTTAGACCATCAAAAATTCCAGTATAACCACCACCATTTTCATTTGATGGCCAACCATACCCAGTTCCATGTGATCCACCACCAACATTTGTATGAATTCTATAGTCATTTCCTTGTGTTAGGGTAACCCTACCTTCACTATATCCAGCATACTCACTACTTGTACTCTTACCCCACATCTTAATATCAACATCCTGTGGTGACTGTGGAATTACGTTCCACGTAGTACCAACACTACTATCACAAATCACTGGACCATCGATGTCAAATATCCAGTTTTGCGTTGTATTGTCTGGATAAACAAGAGTAAGATCGTATGGTTGTGCAAGTAGTTCAGCTTGTTCAGAAAATATAAAGATATCAGGTGCAACATCATTACTGACCTTGACACGATACTTGTCACCAAGATCATTTACAGAGTCAAGTGTTCCTGTTACATAAGTCACACTAGTTGCACCAGTAATGTCTACCCATTGGTCATCAACTGCTTCTTGTTTTTGCCACTGATATGTAAGATTTGCATTACCATTAATCTCAGCAACCACGTCAAACGATGCGGTTCCACCCTGAACAAACGTAGAATCTCTTGGATTTCTGAGAATTGTGAGTGTAATTGGGATAACAGTCAGTGTTACTTCATTTGAAATCAGAACTTGACCATAAATTGATGTTGCTATAACACGATAAACACTCTGATCATCAGTTAGAGCAACATTTGATATGTTTAGATTCGTTCCTGTAGCTCCAGAAATGTCCTGAAACTGCCCTAAAGAGTTTCTAATTTGCCACTGGTAAGAAACTGTACTTGAATCTGACATTTGTGCCAGAACAGTAAGGATTCCAGACTGTGTAAGTGGAATAGAAATGTCTGTTGGTTGAGTAACAATCTCAATTGTTGCCCAAAGACCTTCATCAGAATCAAATCTGATCGCAGAACTCCATACACTTTGAAAAGTTTCATGCAAATCAAAGATAAAAGCTCCAGAAAATAAGCAGTTTTGCGACAATGTGAGCGTTTGATTAGTATAATCAATGCTTTTGATGATAGAAACCGCAGAAAACATGTTTCCACCAACCAATCCCTTCAGATTACTCTTGTAATCTACTCTCATTGCATACTCAATTTCTTGAATTGCTACAGAATCTGCGACAATAAGACCAGTTTCCGCATTTTGACGCCCTAAAATTTCTACAACATTGGACCCATTAGTACATTTCAGCACCAAAGGGTCCAAAGAACGACCAGATTTGAGGTCAGAATGGTATTTTGCGCGTAAATAATAGTCTTTAAACGGTTCTAATACGTCTTCTGCAAAAAACCGAAGGGTTTTTAACGCGGTTGTATCAACTAATGACTCATAAACAATAAAATCACGGTCACCTACACGCCCATCATCACCAAATTCAGGTTGATTTGACACCTGCCATGAGGTTGCAACGTGATTTACGTCCTCATTGAACCTGTCTGGTGTAAAAGTGCTACCAATTGCAAAGGTATATTCTGTCTTGAGTGCCATATCATGCGTTCACTTGTGCGGTTGTAAGTGTTACATTAGTTGGTGCATTGAGTGCAGCTGCAGCATCACCTGCGAAAACATTCCTAGATCCTTTTCCTACTGCGGTACACGTTGGATCTCCAATTCTTCCGCAAGGAATATTATTAACAAATACCGTTTGATCGCCACGACTGATGGGTGCTGCATGTGTGGGGCAAGGATCACCAGGAAGTAAGTGTGCAGTATTGTTATGTGTCTGTAAACTCCATGAAATTCCGTTGACAAAAACATCCCTAGATCCCTTTGCTCTAACCATTCCAGAACAATGGACAAGATCTGCATCACCAATTCGAGTCGCTGCTGGCATTTTATTCTTCGTATAAACTATATGCTTTATATTTTGGATCCTCTTCACCCCAACCATACTTCTCTTGCTGTGCAGTTACACCAATTTCTTTACGTAGCAAGTAGTTAATAATTGGAACATTATCATCTGGATTATTTAGTACCTTCTGAGTAATTGTATGAATCTCATACCCAGATGGAATCGTAATTGGAGCAATACCATTCGCAGGATCACCAGGAAAAAATCCACCCTGATATACAACATGAATATGATATGTTAATGTTACGTCATGTGTTGGATCAGGTCTAAACTCGGTAAGATGATCATATGAACTTGGTAGTTTTTCAATATATAAACTTTTCGTACCTTCCTCATCCGCATAAGGATGAGCTTCAACTATATTTGCATCTGTAGTATTATCATCCAAATATTCAACCTTATCACATGGAAATAATACCTTAGTGTATTGACCAGAAAATGTCATTCCCCCTGGTGCAAAAATTATCGGATACGTAACTCCACTAATCACTTTCGTTGAATCATTATCGGGATCTAAAATCTTCATCTCTTTTGATAAAATATCAACTGATCCCTCAGTCCATGCTTTACAATCCCCTGGTTGTCCACTACCAGGTGCTCTTATAACTGTCTTCGCAAAATTATCAAACTCTACCCTCGCTTCAATAATTGTAATTGGCCATGGTGTCCCTAATGGACTTGGTGCAATTGATACTACAATTACATCAGACCATGAATCATGAAGTCTGACAGTAGATAATAGATTCTTATCAACTAGTGTGTACCCCACTGTCAGGGGGTAGGCGGCGTGAAATGACATCGAGATTTTTTTCTAATTTTTCTAATCTTCTGAAAAGTTCATCAAGTGCTTCTGAAAGTAATACATGATCTGTTCGCATCGGCACTCGATAATATAATTCAAACTGTGGGGGGTTTTGTGAGGTATCTTGCTTTTCCATTGTTTTCTATCAATTCTACAGCAATTTCGTCAGGATCAGGCTCGCCCGTACTATGAAAGTCTTCTGCGAATCCTGCGAGAATATCCAACATTTCGTCTTCGGAAACCTCGGAGTAAATACGGCGACCTCGGCAATAGATGTTGTAATTGTCCATAATTTGAATGACCTATAGTATGTATTATACCACGGAAAATTTTTTTGATCACTAGGTTCCCCTTTTGCAAATTCGAAAACAGAATACTTATCGCTCGTTTTCAAAGTTTTGTAGGTTAGAGGGACCCATTAGATTAATATACGGTGCGTTCGCAATAAGACGCGACCGTTCTCAATAACACTGCCAAAACACCTTTTTTGTTTTTTCAAAAAAGGCGAGGCACCCGCCCCGCCGTGGTAGGATCAGAAGTCTGCCAGATCACGAAACCAGGGGCGCTTGCCGCTGCCTTGGATCCAGTAAAGTTCCTGCCCGCCGTCCTTGCCAGCATGTTGGCGGTGGTCATCACGACCAAGCACGAACTGGCGGAGGTCATCCTTCGTCGCCCACCAGATGCTCACGTCGTTGGGGTTGATGCCGACGAAGATGATCCGATCGTAATCCTGTTCCCTGATCTGCTGCCAGGTCCAATTGTCCAGGGTCTCATTCCAGGTGGTGCTCACCTTGATCTCAGTCTTAATGCCGTTGATGATCCGATCATGCTCCGACGAAGCGGGACGATCGACACGATGCCCGAGCGCCTCCATCACCTGCTCAACCAGACGCTCGCCCTGGGCGCCTTTGGATTTGGGAGAGGGGATGTTTCGGAAGGACTGAAACTTGCTGCCTTCCCAGATGCTTTGCTTGCTGCTCTCCCACTTCTGATAGATGGGGAGGGATTCGATGAGAGCGGTGTGAGTCATGGTCCGTTGGTTTGGATCGTTAGGGATATTGTAGCAGATCACCAGACGAGGGAAGTCGTCGGATAATCGAAGGCGTAGCGGTTGACCCATTGCCCTGCCGATTGCTTAAGGTCAGCAAGCAGGCGGACCATATCACGACGGCGGACGGTGTGGGATGAGATGCTGCCGCTGTGCCAGAAAATCATGGCACGACGGCGAAGGGGGAACAATCGGATCTCAGCGGTGGCAGTGGAGTCGGTTTCCAGGATGATGGCGAAGTCGCGCATGGTGTCGGTGTCGTTCTTTGATATTGTAGCAGATCGGGGGGGATCACCCCAGGCGCATGGAGGAGAAGAACGGAACGGTGGTCGGACCCTGAGCGGTTCCCATGGTCACGAACCAGGACCAATCCTTCTGAAAGACGCGATCACAGGGTTCGCCGTGCTCTGCCAGGATGGCATTCAGGCGCGACTTGGTGGTGTTGGTCTGATGCCCACCATCAAACAGGCGGATGAAATTGTCACCGATCTCAGCGATCAGGTTGCCATGGAGTCGGACCTGGGCGACCTCATCAGTATGGGTCACGCTGGTGTTGGCGCTGCTCCAGTTCTTGCCGTTGGAGATGGCAGCGTTCATTTGGGATTCGATCTTTCGCATGTTAGGTGCTGTGCGGTTGACTTCTTAAAGATACAGGAGATGGGGGCGCTGTGCCACAAAAGTGGACAGTTCAGCAACCGAACACCAGATCAGCGATGGCATTGGTGTTGGCATCGGTGCGACACCAGCGGATCGGTTGACCTGAGGTCAGGCGCCAGATCATGCAGGGCTCTCCCCACTGCTGCCCGATCCTATAGGCGCTGTGAATGCTGCAGGAGTACTGGGCGCCGTGCTCATCGAATTTTTTCCAGGCGATGGGTTGGACTGCAAACATGGTTCGGGTGTCGTTGGTGGTATTGTATCACGGGAAGGGGCGACCCCTCACAGTTCCCAGATCATCTCCTCCATCTCTTGGGCATCGATGGCAGGGTCATCCCAGCGCACACCGTCACCCGTGGTTTCCAGATGGCGACCGATCTGCCCGTCAGTCATGCAGCGCACGAACTTCTCCCAGGCAGTCTCAATGCCCACCTCACGGTAGGTCACACATGCCTTAGCAGTGTTGTAGAGAAACTCATCGTTGCCGATCCAGAGGGCAGCGTTCCAGGTTTCGTAGTTGGCGTAACCGTTCATGGTGGTTCGTTTGGTTGATGTGATTAGTATGGCATCCCCTGGCAGGGTCTGGGGGATTTGGTGGACACTTGCCCAACTGGTCGGGCAGCCGCCCAGTTTGTGTTAATTAGTGCCGAACATTTCTTGATACAAATCAAGATCCTGGTTCTTATACCTTTGGTTGGTCAACCAGATCTCTTGTTCGATCCAGGCAACTTGTGCCCTTGCCTTAAGCAAACTCTCACGCAGTTCGTAGAGTTTCTGATTACGTTCTGTGATGGTCATTTGTATCAGTAGCGAGAATCGTTGTTGAATTCTTTATACACTTGGGCAACTTCTTCCCAGTGATAATCTTTCAGAGGACCACACATATCCTCCATCCAATCATAAACCATGCACCAATCGGCATCGTTTTGAGTGATGAATGAGGGAAGCGATTGCAGATAAAAGTTGAAGGAATTCATGGCAAAAGTGCAAGGATCAGTGTACATAATCAGAGACCGTTGAGCATGTCAGCGATTGCCTCGCGATACTCTTCTTCAGTCTCAAAGACGCGACCGTGAACGGTCTTGGGGAACTCACCCATCTTAGCAGGGGTGGGCACGTAGTCGCGACCCTTGGCGTAGATCTGAGCGATGTAGGGATTGGAAGTGGTTTTGTTCATACAGGTATGATGGCACAGAATCGGGGGCAATGGGGCGAATGGTGGACACTGTGCCAACCGTCCACGGGCGGCTGCCCAGTTTGTGTTAAGAACTCACTGAGAGTTTGCTTCACTTTCTACCAGAAGTTCAGGGTAATACTCTTCAACTTCTGCGATCAGTTCATTAACACTATACGACTCAAGATTTTGGTCCATGTAGTCATAAACTAACGCACACAGATCTTTAACATCCATTCCATCAATTATCTCATTGATATAAAGATCTTGCAACTTGTCACGATCGATGATACGATCTGCCATGGAATTCTTGCGATTGATAATATAATACCCCATCCGAGCACGAATGGGGCAATTAGTGGACAGTTCAGAAACTGTCACAATAGTACTTGATTACGTGGTGTATACGTGATATCACTAATATTAGCAAAACAAAAGTTTTCCACAGTTTTATAATATTCTGTGGAAAACTATAAGAATTTCATCGATTCTCCCCCCTTGAGACAGAAATTCTGGGGAAAACTATCACTCACCCCTACCCACACCATGTATACACAACGTACATACATGCACACACATAATATCACATAACACGCATTAATGGTGTGGGTAGGGGTGAGTGGGGTGAGCGTGTGTATGTATGTACATGTACATCTAGTACACGCATTCTCGCTCATCTAGTACACATATACACGCATGATCTAGTACACATGTATACATGATCTAGTTATGATCTAGTACATATACGTATACATGATCTAGTGCGTCTAGTTATGAATTACGAAGAATCTAGTACAATCTAGTAGAGATCTAGTTTAGACGTGTTATAGACGATTCTAGAGGGGTCTAGTAGAGTTTTATGAGCTAGTTATGATCTAGTCGAGATTATATGAAATCTAGTTGAATCTAGTAGAGTTATTATAAACCTAGTCGAGATTTTTGTCAACCCCTAGACTAGATTTTTGAGGTCTTGACATTTTCAGAGTTTTGTGTTAACATGCTCGCTTAGATGACTACA